>Ga0209606_1000408_pt1 | contig 64962 bp, 54 predicted proteins | sample AD_UKC057_MetaG_FD_184412 | JGI IMG/M metagenome (GOLD analysis project Ga0209606, IMG submission 184412) | Active sludge microbial communities of municipal wastewater-treating anaerobic digesters from USA - AD_UKC057_MetaG (SPAdes) (version 2) | ecosystem: Engineered > Bioreactor > Anaerobic >... | reverse complement strand
ACCGGTACGGTCAGCTGATATGCGGTCATGGTCCACCTTGGTATGGAAATGTCATTTCATAACCCGTCTGTTTCGATATTCATTAGTATGTTCCGGCGCCGCAAAGTCAAGGGGATTCTCTCCCGAGGAACAGGGCGCCAGGGTGTCGTTCAGTTGCTGCATGCAGATATGAAGCAGTGATCGTCCCACGGTGGAGAACTGGTACCCGTTGAGGTTCACTATACCGGCCCCGGCGGGAACGCCGGGAAGCAGGACGAGCAGGGCGAGGAGAGCCGTCGAGACCGTCAGCGCAGGTGCATTCCATCGGGATGTTCTCATGCCGCTCAATATACTAAAATTCCTTGAAATTTACAAACAGCGAGTGCATGGCTTCCGCATCTATCTCCCGGCCGGGCCATTGACATTTCTTCGTCTTGTGGGATAGATTCACTGAGCTTGAAAACACGAGGAGGATGGCATGGATTACAAGGAAACACTGTGTCTGCCGAACACCGCATTTCCCATGAAGGCGAAGCTCGTCCAGAAGGAGCCCGAGATCCTCGAACGCTGGGAAAAGCAGGAGCTCTACCACAAGATCGTCAGGGCCTCGGCCGGCAGAACCAAGTTCATCCTCCATGACGGCCCGCCGTACGCCAACGGGAACATTCACCTCGGCACCGCGCTGAACAAGATCCTCAAGGACATCATCATCAAGTCGCTCTTCATGATGGGTCACGACACGTTCTATCTTCCCGGGTGGGACTGCCACGGGCTTCCCATCGAACACCAGGTGGAGATATCCATGGGCCAGAAGATCGGCGGCATGTCCAAGGCCGAGATCCGGAAACACTGCCGGGAGTATGCCGGAAAATATCTCGACATCCAGCGTGAGGAATTCAAGCGCCTCGGCGTGCTCGGCCTGTGGGAGGACCCGTATGTGACCATGTCCTACGGGTACGAGGCCACCATCGTCCGAGAGCTGGGCACGTTCATCGGCAAGGGTGCCCTGTACAAGGCCCGAAAGCCGGTGTACTGGTGCGCCACGTGCCAGACGGCGCTGGCCGAGGCGGAGGTCGAATACAACGACCAAACCACGCCGGCCATCTTCGTGCGCTTCAAGATGATCTCGGACATATCGGAAAGGGTCCCGGGGCTCAGGGACTACAAGGAAGATGCGTACGTGGTCATCTGGACCACCACGCCCTGGACCATCCCGGCCAACCTGGCCGTCGCCTTCCACCCGGAGCTCGATTACGCCGCGGTGAAGACGGACAGGTACGGCGTGCTGGTCATGGCCGACGAACTCGTCTCCGCGGTCATGCCCCAGATCGGCGTCAAGGACCACGAGGTCCTGGCCACCTTCAAGGGCAGTGTCATGGAGCATCTCAAGGCGCGGCACCCTCTCTACGACCGGGAGTCGCTCCTGATCCTGGCGCCCTTCGTCACGCTGGATGCGGGATCTGGCTGCGTGCACATCGCCCCGGGCCACGGCGAGGAGGACTACGAGATCGGCAAGGTCTACGGCCTCGACATCTATGCACCGGTGGACAACGAGGGCAAGTTCACGAACGAGGTGGAGGAGTTTGCAGGCAGGTTCGTGTTCGACACCAACGCGGACGTGAACAAGGCCCTGTCCAGGGAAAAGGCCCTGCTCGCTGCCGACGATTACGAGCACTCGTATCCCTACTGCTGGCGGTGCAAGAGCGCCATCATCTTCCGCTCCACCAACCAGTGGTTCATCTCCATGGAGCATGCGGACCTCCGCAAGAAGGCGCTGCAGGCCATCCAGAAGGTGCGGTGGATCCCTGCATGGGGAAGGGACCGCATCTACGGCATGGTGGAAAACCGGCCGGACTGGTGCATCTCCCGCCAGAGAGCCTGGGGTGTGCCCATCCCGGTGTTCTACTGCAGAAACTGCGGCGAGGTCCTGGCGAGCCAGACCGTGGCGGAGCACGTGGCGAAGATCTTCGAGAAGGAGGGGGCGGACGCCTGGTTCACGCACCCGGAGGCTGACCTGCTGCCCGAGGGGACGGCATGCCCCACCTGCTCGGGCACGGACCTGGTCAAGGAGGAGGACATCGTTGACGTGTGGTTCGACTCGGGCGTGAGCTATGCCGCCGTGTGCGAGAACGATGATCGGCTCGGCGTACCGGTGGACATGTACCTCGAGGGATCGGACCAGCACAGGGGATGGTTCCACAGCACGCTGCTGGCGTCGGTGGGCACGCGCGGCGAAGCGCCCTACCGGACCGTCCTCACCCACGGATTTGTGGTGGACGGCGAGGGCCGCAAGATGTCCAAGTCCCTGGGCAACACCATCGCGCCCCAGGAGATCATCGACAAATACGGCGCCGAGATCCTCCGGCTCTGGGTGAGCGCCCAGGACTTCAGGAACGACATCCGCATCTCGGGCGAAATCATCGAGCGCCTGGTGGAGACCTACCGCCGCATCCGCAACACGGCCCGGTTCATGCTCGGCAACCTCTCGGGATTCGACCCGGACACGGACATGGTGCCGTACGGGGAGATGCTCGAGATGGACCGCTACGCCCTGCACGTGACCCAGGAGCTCATCGAGAAGGTGCGCAGGGCCTACGAGGAGTTCGAGCCCTATGTCATCTACCAGCTCGTCCACAACTTCTGTGTGGTGGACATGAGCGCCTTCTACCTCGATGTCCTCAAGGACCGGCTCTATGTCTACAAGGCCGGCTCGAAGGAGCGCAAATCGGCACAGAGCGCCCTGTTCCTGATCGTGAAGGACCTCACGAGGCTCCTGGCTCCCGTGCTCGCCTTCACGGCCGAGGAGATCTGGGACCATGTCCCTGCCTTTGCGGGCAGGGAGGAGAGCGTGCACCTGAGCACCATGCCGGTGTCCGAACCATCCCTGAAGGACGATGACCTCAAGGAGAAGTGGGTACGCATCCTGGTGCTGAGGCAGGAGGTCTCCAAGGTCCTGGAGGTCGCCCGGAGAGAGAAGGTCATCGGCCACCCCCTGGACTCCGACGTGAGGCTGAAGGCGGACGGCGAGACATTGGAGTTCCTCAAATCCGTCGAGCCCTTGCTCGAGGACGTGTTCATCTGCTCGAAGGTGGAGGTATCGAAGGGAGACGGCCCCTTCATCGAGAGCGAGAACTTCTCCCAGCTCGGTATCGAGGCGGCAAAGGCCCCGGGTGCCAAGTGCCCGCGGTGCTGGCACTACCGGGAGGACATCGGGAAGAGCTCGACGCACCCGGAAATCTGCGGGAGGTGTGCGGAACAGCTCGCGTGAGGGGGCATACTCCGGGGCTGATTGTCAACCCTTGTCGATTTTCTTGCCTTCACCGGCAAGCCTGTCCAGTGCCTCCCCGCCGAGCCGCTGCACGGTCCACTCGGACATGGGAACGGCCCCGAGGGAGCGGTAGAACTGCAGCGCCGGTTCGTTCCAGTCGAGCACCCACCACTCGAGCCTCCCGCACCCGCGATCCCTGGCCAGGCAGGCAAGCCAGGCGAATATCGCCCTGCCGAAGCCCCTGCCTCTGAACGCCGGTCTGACATAGAGATCCTCGATGTAGATCCCGCTCTGACCCAGGAAGGTGGAGAAGTTATGGAAGAAGAGGGCAAAGCAGGCCGGCTCGCCTTCGCAATACCCGATGACGGCCTCGGCAACCTTCCGCTCTCCGAAGAGACTGGTGCGCAGAGCATCCTCGGTGGCCTTCACCTCGTGGATGAGCCTCTCGTACTCGGCGAGCTCCTTGATGAAGGCAAGGACAAGGGGGACATCATCGATGAAGGCTTCCCTGAGGGTGAAGCCCGGCACGTTCGTGGCGATCTCCATGGCATGGCATTTTTCTTTGCAGTGGGCATTTCCCATGGGTCTATGATACTGAATAACGTACACGTGTCCACCAGGATTTCCACGCCATGGGGGCCTTCCTCTCGAAGTGGCCCGAGGCGTCAGGAACGCACGTGCCGGATTCGACCGGTGAGGGAAGGGGGAGCGTCACCATGCAATGTCCCGGATGTTCAGGCCACCTGGTGACCCTGGAGCTTTCAGGGGTGGAGGTGGACTACTGCTACACCTGTCAGGGCATCTGGCTGGACAATGGAGAGATGGAGCTTCTCGTCGGTCTCGGGGGAGGGGATGACCGTCTCCTCGGTGCACTCAGCCCGGTCAGTGCCCGTGAAAAGACGGTGAAATGCCCGGCATGCCGCAGGCCCATGGAGAAGGTGGCGGCGGGGAAAGGGGATGTGGTCATCCTGGACCGCTGCGTGGATCACGGCATATGGTCGGAGGCCGGAGAGCTGAGGAAGATCCTCGAGTTGAGCTGCGATGAAACCCATGAGAGCCCGCTGGTCAGGATTATCGGTGATATATTCGCCGCACGGAAAGGGAGGTGTGTATGACAGGAACCATTGTATTCTGGGTGATCGTGGCCATTCTGGTCATTGCGATTCTGTACGCCGTCGGGATCTACAATGCGCTCGTGGGGCTGCGGAACCAGGTGAAGAACGCATGGTCTCAGATCGATGTCCAGCTCAAGCGCAGGCATGATCTCATTCCCAACCTGGTCGAGACGGCCAGGGGCTACATGAAGCACGAACGGGAGACCTTCGAGAATGTCACCAGGGCCCGTTCCGATGCCACGGGGGCCCGGGGCGTCCCCCAGATCGCCCAGGCAGAGTCCCGGCTGACCGAGGCCATCTCCCGTTTCATGGCAGTGGTGGAGAACTACCCGGAGCTCAAGGCCAACCAGAACTTCCTGGCCCTGCAGGAGGAGCTCTCCTCCACCGAGAACCGCATCGCATTCGCCCGCCAGGCGTACAACGACGCGGTCCTGTTCCTGAACAACAAGATAGAGATGTTCCCGTCGAGCATCATCGCCAACATGTTCACCTTCCGCAAGGAGGCATTTTTCGAGATGGAGGATGTCTCCCAGCGCGCGGTGCCGAAGGTGAGTTTCAGCTGAACCCATGTTCTGGAAGGTCATAGCATCGAACAGGCGCAGGACCGTGCTCCTCGTCCTCGTCATGGGGATGGTCCTGGCCGTCCTGGGCTTCCTCCTCGGGGAGGCCGTCGGCGTCTGGACCCAGTATGCCTCGTTGTCGGCCATGCCTGGCGGGGATGGTGCCGCGGCAGGACACCGGGCGGGGTTCACGGGACTCTGTGTCGCCGGCGTGTTCTGGATCGTTCTGCTCCTGGTGAGCCTCCTGGGATCGGACCAGCTCTTCCTGAGCCTTGCTGGTGCAAGGGAGGTGACCCACGGCATGTACCCCCAGCTCCACAACGTGGTGGAGGAGATGCAGATCGCCTCTTCGCTGCCCGTCATGCCCAGGATCTACATCGTCGACGACCCCGCACCGAACGCCTTCGCCGTGGGCAAGAGCACGAGGAACAGCGCCGTATGCGTCACTGCAGGGCTGCTTGCCATGTGTGATCGAGACGAGCTCCAGGGGGTCATCGCTCACGAGATCGGGCACATCACCAACCGGGACGTGCTCTATTTGACCGTTGCAGCCACCATGCTGGGTGCGGTCACCATCATCGCCGACACCCTCCTGCGCTCGCTCAGGTACGCCCCGGCAGCACGGTACCGTTCAAGCGGGCCCAGGGCGGGCAAGGGCACGGTCAACCTCTGGATTCTGCTTGCCGCGGCCGTCTTCGTCGTCGTCAGCCCCGTCCTCTCGCGCATCCTCTACTTTTCCATATCCCGCCGCCGGGAATTCCTCGCTGACGCCACGAGTGCCCGCCTGACCAGGTTTCCGGACGGTCTGGCATCCGCCCTGGAAAAGATGATGCTCAGCCCGGAACGTCTCACCACGGCCCCGAAGGCCGCGGCGCCTTTCTACATCGCCAATCCTTACAAACAGGATCTTCACGGCGGCATGTTCGCCACGCACCCTCCCCTGAGAACGAGAATCGGGATACTCAGGGCAATGCATACCGGCGCGGCCTTCAAGGACTACATGAAGGCCTTCTGGGAGGTCACCCGTACCCGGAAGCCGCTCATTCCCACATCGGACATGCAGCTCGGCCGGACCGTGGAAAAGCGCGGCCCAAGACCGGATGAGAACCACGCCGCCGCCGCACCGGGGTCATCGGCCAGGAAGGCCGGCGACATCATGCGCGCCATGAACGACTACCTGTTCATCACCTGTGCATGCGGCATGAAGATGAAGGTGCCTCCGGAATTCGCCCGGGGAAAGGTCCGCTGCCCGCGGTGCAGCAGGGAGCACAAGGTCGGCGACCCCGACCAGGAGGTTCTCGCTGCGATTCTCACAGCCACGGCCCCGCTGAGCGGTGGAGGCCAACCCTCAGCGGAGGCACGCGCCGCAGCCCGGGTGCCGGGCGACGCACAGGTGGAACCAAGGAAGCCGGGGACCTGGCAGACGCTGACATGCAGGGGCTGCGGTCGAGGGGTTCAGGTATCACCCGTGTTTCACCTATCCCGTGTCACGTGTTCCGGGTGCGGGAACGTCATCACCTTGGAGGAAGAGGCGGACGGCTCGCCGGTACCACCTGGAAGGGAGAACCCTCACTGAGGCATTCGGGGCGGTGGGTACCTCACCGGATACGTATCTGACCTAAGAGCGGGGCGCCCTCCACCGTGAAGGTGCATACGTTCGGGTTGGTCCTGAGCACGTTGCAGACGGCGGCCCCGATGGTGAAAACCCTGGGCAGGGATATCTTCAGCACGGGGGCATACCCGTACATCAGCGTCAGGAAGTGCCCGCACACGACGTTGAGCAGCTCCTTGAGCGCGTCTTCGACCATATCGTCATAGACGTCTCCCGGGTGCCCGAGACCCAGTATGCGTGCGGCGAATCGCACCGCCAGCGGCCTCTCCATGATCAGCCCGAGCTCACCTTTGTGTTCGCCGCTGTACTCGATGCGCACGTTGAGCGCATCGGCCTTCATCTCCGGCATGTCCGCGGCGTCCGTGACGCGGGGGGACATGGCGACCATGGAGACCAGGGCATGGGCAAGGGCTTCTGTGAGATGTTCCGAGGGGTTCTCCGTCATGCTCATCCCTTCAGAACCTCGCTGATGGCGGCGTTGATCTCTGCAGCGGCAAAAGGCTTGCGCACGTAACCCTTGATGCCCATCTCCTCGAGGTAGGCGACACGGGTGAGGCTCCCCTCGGTGGAGATGACGATGACCGGGATGTCCTTGAGCATCATGTCGAGGCGCATACGCTCGATGAGTTCGAACCCGTCCATGAGCGGCATGTTGATATCCGTGATGACCAGGTCGATGGTATCGGCGTTCAGGATCTTCAGTGCCTCGACCCCGTTGGCCGCATCGTAGACCTGGTCGATGGGGAGCGGGGACCCTGCGAGGATCTTTGACAGTACCGCCTTGACCACATTGGAGTCGTCCACCAGTAAGATATTGTATCCCATAGCATCCTTTCCTCGGGGCATCCTGCACCATCTCTCATCGGTTTTCCCGGGGCACAACTTTACACCCTCGACCCGGTGCGCGGTGTCCTTCCTGTCAGGGGGCGAAAAGAAAATTCTTTCGTCTTGCAAGGCACGGCGCGTTATGGTCATGTGTAGTCGAGCACCACCCACCACACTTCGGGACAGGAGACGGATGCCTTGACGAGGTTCAGGACATTGGCTACATGGATGGGGTTTCTTGCCATACCCTGCTACGTCATCGACCAGTGGACCAAATGGCTTGTCCATACCCGGATGGACATCGGAAGCGGGTTCACGGTGATACCGGGATTTTTCGACATCATCCACGCGCGCAACACCGGGGCGGCCTTCGGCATACTCCAGGGTCTTCCCGAGGCATACAGGATCCCGTTCTTCGGATTGATAACCATCGTCGCCTGCGGGGCCATTCTGCTCATCTTCTGGAAGACGGCCGGAGACTCGGGCCTGCTCAAGGCGACCCTGTGCCTCATCGTGGCAGGGGCCCTCGGGAACCTGACGGACAGGCTCATCTTCGGTGAGGTGGTCGATTTTCTGAGCCTTCACATCGGCAGGTTCCGTTGGCCTACCTTCAACATGGCTGACACCTGGATTACCCTCGGCATGGCAGGGCTGCTGGTCCAGACCTTTCTGACGCCCGGGAAGGAAGGGGAGCGGCTCCTTTCAGATTGAAGGGGGATCAGATATAACCCACGTTCCACTCTTCGGGCTTTATGAGGGCCGGGACATCCACCAGGATAACCATGTCCTCCTGGGCGTCCTTGTATACCCCCTTGATGAACTCGGTGGATATCTTCGCGGAAAAGGCCGGCCTTTTCTGGACCTTTGAGGGATCGATAACGAGGACGTCCGCGACGTTGTCCACCACCATGCCCATGAGCCTCTCGTCCACCCTGACGATGAGAAAGACGGTGAACTGGGTGTACTCCTTGGGCGAGAGGCCGAACTTGAGCCTCAGGTCCATGATGGGAACAAGCTCTCCCCGCAGATTGATGACACCCTTGATGAAGTTCGGTACGTTCGGCAGGAGGCTGATTTCCTGCTGGCCGATGATCTCCTCGATGGTCTGTATGGGCACCGCATAGACCTCGCTGTCCAGGGTGAAGGTGATGAACGATGTGCTCTCCTCTTGCTGCGCTGCCTTGACCTCCTCTTTGAGGGAAGCGATCATCTCCCTAGGACCCGGCTCGTCGTAGGAGACCTCGCGGTAATCGTCATCACTTTCTTCGTCCTTTGCCTTGACCGGGGGGTTCGATCTGGGCACGGGCCGTACGGCCTTAGCAGGTTCTTTTCTCGCCTGCCTTGGGGCAGGTTCCGGCCTGGCTGCAGGAGATGGCTTTCTTGCCATCTGGCCGAGCATGGATTCATCCACCTGGACGAAGGATTCCTTGGAGACACCGATGGCAAGCGGTATCATGTCGGATTCCATGATGGTGGAGAAGAGCGTGACGAGCCTGCCGTCGATGGTTTTCTGCGAGAGGACTTCCCCGAGGTTGTTGAGTTCGGACTTCATGTGCTCGATGTCGCCGTGGGCTGCATCGATGGTGAGGACATAGACCTGCGATGACGACAGTCTGGTCCTGAGGCAATCATGATCGATGTCGAAGGCTGCCAGGGGATCGCTCGATGCCGTTGCTTCCATTGTATCAACTGGCTTCTTCCGGGCATTGATCTGGCCGTCGAGGATCTTCTGGAGCTCGGCCAGCGGTTCGGTGATGTCCATGCCGTTGCTGGCGCTGACGTCGTCCAGCATGCTCTTGAGCATGTCGGCGGCCATGAGCAGGGAACTTGCCACCTCGCTCGAGGGGATCAGTTTCCCGGAACGGATGAGGTTCAGCACGTCTTCCATGCGGTGGGCAAGGTCGCCGATGTTGATCAGGTCGAGGAACTTGGAACTTCCCTTTATGGAATGGGCGGCCCGGAACACCCGGTTGATGACCTCGGGGTCCACGTGTTCCCTGCCGGATTCGATCTTGATGAGGTCGTCCTCGATGTCGGCTATGTGCTCCTTGGATTCAGTCACAAATTCCTCTATGAGATCGTCGAACTCGCCCACGCGGATGCCCTCCTCAAGATATGGTCTTCCTGTATCATCGTCATGAAGAGGCCCCTGACTTGAGTCGGGAATGTCCGGTCGTTACGACAGATTGCAGAGACGGTTCACCCGGAGACGTCCCCGGGCTGAAAGAGAGTTGACACGCGGTTGACCGTGCGGGTATAGTTCGGAACAAATTGAATTCGGAGGCCTTTTCGTGAAGATATGCAGAGCCGGTCTTCTCGTGGTCCTGACGATGGTTTTCCTCGTGGTGTCCGGGTGCGGGGATGGCGGTCATGAAGAGATCGTGGCGCCCATTCATCTTGAGATGCCCTCCGACCACCTCCAGAAAGAGATCGGGGTCTCCGGGTTCATCCTCGGCACGTTCATGATGCTGAACGGCTACATCGTCATCATCCTGAGCTGCATCGTCCTCATGGTCAAGGAGGGAACCTTTGCGAAGATCCTGGACACCGTCCGCATGGTCGGCCCCATGTTGAACCCGTCGGCCCAGCAGCCCGACAGGCTGTCAGGGTATCTTGCGCCGCTGACGGACGCGGCCACGAGGGTGAAGGTCGGTTACATCGGTCTTCTCGCGGGCCTCGTGACCGCCTACCTGGGGGCGTGGATCGCGCTGTAGAGCCGCGAAGCCCGTGCCGCGCTGATTCGCCATGATCGCCATCATCGATTATCGTGCGGGAAATCTGCGATCCGTGGAAAGGGCACTGAGACACCTCTGCCTTTCCTGTGTCATCACCGCTGATGCCTCGGCGATCGCTGCAGCTGACCGTGTCATCTTCCCCGGTGTCGGGGCGGCGGGCAAGGCGATGGAGACCGTCCGTGCCTCCGGCCTCGACCGGACCATCCACGAGGTAGTGGACCGGGGGACACCTTTTCTCGGCATCTGCCTCGGCACCCAGATCATCTTCGATTCCAGCGATGAGGATGCGGCGAGCTGCCTGGGGATCTTCCCGGGGACGGTCAGAAGGTTCCCGGACACGGGGGAGAAGATCCCGCACATGGGCTGGAACACCCTTCGCCCGGTCAGGTCCCACCCGCTTCTGCGCGGGGTGGGTGATCGGAACTGGTTCTACTTCATCCACTCGTATTACCCTGACCCGTCCGACGATGCCGACGTGGTGACGCGGACGACCTACGGCGTGGACTTCGCCTCGGCAGTGGCCAGGAACAACGTCTTCGCCACCCAGTTCCACCCTGAAAAGAGCGGAGAACCGGGGCTGAGGATCCTCGAGAACTTCAGCACGTGGGACGGGAAGGGATAGCCCCTAGTCGGCCCACCCGTTCTTCCCGACGAGCTTCACGAACCTGCATCCCCCGAGCGATTCCTCGCGGACGCCCTCTTTCGTTTTCGTGTACCGTTTCAGGTCCTGGATGCTCTGGTCACCCACGGGAATGAGGAGCCTGCCGTCATCTCCGAGCTGTTCGATGAGCGCTTCGGGCACGTGAGGGGCCCCGGCGGTAACGATGATGCCGTCAAAGGGCGCTTCCTGGGGGAGACCCAGGGTGCCGTCCCCGATGCGGATATGGATATTGTAATAGCCGAGGTCGTCGAGGGTCTTTCGTGCACGCGATGCCAGGGAGCTGATGCGCTCGATGGAATAGACCGTCGAGCACAGCCGGGACAGGACGGCCGCCTGATAGCCCGAACCGGTGCCGATCTCGAGGATCCGCTCGTGCGAACTCGGGGCCAGTGCCTCGGTCATTATGGCCACCATGTACGGCTGTGATATGGTCTGGCCATAACCGATGGAAAGGGGATAGTCGTCGTAGGCCTTGTACTTGAGGTACTCCTCGACGAACCTGTGACGGGGAACCTCGAGGAAGGCGTCCAGAACGCGCCGATCCCTGATGCCACGGGCAGCGAGCTGCTCGTCGACCATGGTCCTGCGTGCGAGGAGGGGATCCTTCATGCGCGGCCTGCCACCTTCTTTCTCCCTGAGATATCCGAAAACCTCAATGCCGGCAGCGGATTATACCGGGAGATGACCCTGAAGGCAAGGATGCAGCGCTCGTTCGTCCTCTTTCCTTGACCCCCCTGACTCCATAGTGTAATTGTATAGGCGATGGAATTCGTTAAGATATTGAAAACATCACGTTTTTTGGATCCTGCCCAGGGGTTCGAGGAAGTCAGGCGCTACTCCGAGGTCCGATATGACCCGCTGACCGGGCATTCCAGCAGGATCCTCGATTTTCCGGTAAGGGAGGTCCAGCGGGCTGACCTCGCCGGTCTCATCGAGAGCTCCCGGCAGTTCTGTCCTTTCTGCCCGGGGATGGTGGAGCAGGTGACTCCCAAGTTCCATCCCGACCTCGCGAAATGCGAGCGGTATGCCCGGGGCGAGGCGTTGTGCGTACCCAATGCATACCCCTACGACGAGAACGGCGCGGTGACAATCATGACGCACCAGCATTTTGTCTCCATGGGGGAGTTCACTCCCGCGATCATGACCGATGCCCTCGCATGCTGTCTCGAGTACCTCGAGGACATTGCGGCCAGGCAGCCGGACATGGTCTTCCAGTCGGTGAACTGGAACTACATGCCCCAGGCCGGCGGTTCCATCGTGCATCCCCACCTCCAGATAGCCGCCTCCAGTTCTCCCACGAACTATTATGCCGCTGCCGTCCCCGCACTGAGCCGTTACCGGAGTGAACACGGGAGCGACTACTGGCCCGACCTCGTCGAGGAGGAGCAGAGACAGGGGGAACGGATGATCGGGTCGTCGGGCGCCATGTCGTGGGTCGTGGCCTTCGCCCCCATGGGGATTTTCGACGTCGTGGGCATAGTCTCCGGGGCCGCCTCTCCGTCAGACATCGGCGGGCGGCTCCTGGACGACATGGCCGAGGGCATCCTCAAGGTGATGAGGTACATCGATTCACTGAACATGGTGAGCCTGAACATGTCCCTGTATTTTCATCTGGGAACCGGTCTCTTCACCCCGCACCTGAGGATATGTCCCCGGGTGAACATCCCCCCCTTCGACACGAGCCAGATCAACTACATGGGAATGCTGCACGGCGAAACCCTGACCATCCTGAGACCCGAGGACATCTGCGCGGGCATCAGGGATTTCTGGGATTCTTGAACAGGAAGCTCACATAATCATGACAAAGAACCGAACGGGAGGTGTTGCGATGAAGAAACTTCTTGCTGTTGTCGTCCTGATCCTGACGGCAGGCATGGCGCATGCGGCAGGCCTCGATTTCGTCTGGGCTGGCGGCGGGCTGAAGGTATCGAATAATTCGAATCCCTGCTACTTTGCGGATTCCTTCATACTGATCGAGCAGGTGGAGGGCATGTCGATCTTCGCCCAGCCCGTGCTCACCGTGCGTGGCTCAAAGCCAGGGCTCGACCTGGGCGTCGGCGGGAGGATGCCCATGATGAACGGTCAGGTCATCGGGGGGTGGAACCTGTTCGTCGATTACACCTCGAATAACTCGCACAAGAGGATAGGGACGGGCATCGAGGTGTTCCACCCGAACTTCTCGGGGCACATGAATCTCTACCTGCCGGTGTCCGGCGAGGACGACAACGAGGAGGCGGTGCCCGGCCTGGATCTGAGCTTCGGCATACCGATCCCGAACATCCCCTTCGTCTCGTTGTGGCCCGGGGTGTACTACTATGCTGGCAAGGACCGGGGCGACATGGGCGGAATGTCCATGATGCTGCGGGCCCAGCCCATCAGGCCTCTGGTCATAAGCTTCGGCGGAAGGAACGATGCGCTCCAGGCAGGCAGGGACAGGAGCGAGCTCTTCTGCAAGGTGGAGTTCACCGTACCCTTCGACAGGCTCGGCAAGGACCTGTTCGCCTTTGAACGGGGAGAGTATCCGGTCGAGATCAGGAACAAGATGGACAATCGGGTGATGCGGGAGGAGTTCATCACCTTCGAGCACAAGAAACGCTGAAGGTTCTTGACTTCGAAGACCATTCTTTCTATAGATAGTCGTCGGTTTCGGGAAGTGGCTCAGCCTGGTAGAGCACAGCGTTCGGGACGCTGGGGTCCGGGGTTCAAATCCCCGCTTCCCGACCAGCTTTCCTCACAGATGTTCGCACAGTATCTTGATGCCTATGCCGATGAGGATGAGCCCTCCGACGACCTCCATCTTCCTCTCGAAGAGATGGCCCACGCGGGTCCCGATGACCGTTCCCGCATAGGAAAGCAGGAATGTGACAACGCCTATGATGATCGCCGGGGAGAGGATGTCCACCTTCAGGAGGGAGAGGCTTATTCCGACCGCCAGGGCGTCGATGCTCGTGGCTATGGACAGGAACAGCAGCGTCATAAGGTCATCGGCATCCACCCTCTTCCCGTTGCCGTCCATGAAGAGAGACTCGTAGATCATCTTGCAGCCGATAAAAGCGAGCAGCGAGAACGCTATCCAGTGATCGACGCTCTGGATCAGGTCCCGGATGCTCAACCCCGCCAGGTAGCCGATGACGGGCATGACGGCCTGGAACAACCCGAAGGCAAGCGAGATGCGAAGGGCGGAGCGGAACCTCAGCTTCACCATGGAGATGCCGCACGAGATGGATACGGCGAAGGCGTCCATGGCGAGTCCCACGGCAATGAGCAGGATGGTCGGGATATCCATGGGGTACCTGTTGCACGGGATCAGCACTTTGTCAAACAGGCAGTGGGGGCGAAAGCTGCGCAGGCCGGGGGGGTGTGTTCGCGAACAGATCCACTGCTGAAGTATAGGTAAAAGAAAAGAAGAGCATCGAGAAGATATTCGTCGATATACTCAGAATGACGATTTTTATCGCAAGGATATACTTTTTCAATCCTGGAATTTCACGGTAGAGGAGAATAGCAGGCCTTGAGTATGTGGAGGGATTCTTGTTAGGTGATTAGCACTCGAATTTAGTGAGTGCTAACAATCCTATCAATGGAGGAAGAATATGAAGGTGAAACCGTTGCACGACAGGGTTCTCGTCAAGAGGATCGAAGAGGAACAGAAGACCAAGGGCGGCATCATCATCCCGGACACGGCCAAGGAAAAGCCGCAGATGGGCGAGGTCATCGCCGCGGGCGGCGGCAGGAAGACCGAGGATGGGAAGGTCATCCCGCTCGATGTGAAGAAGGGCGACAAGGTGCTCTTCTCGAAGTATTCGGGCAATGAGATCAAGATCGAAGGTGTCGAGCTCCTCATCATGAGAGAGGAAGACATCCTCGGGGTCATCCAGTAGGCAAGGAGGAAGAAGACATGGCTGGAAAAGAAATCATCTATAATCAGGAAGCGCGGAACAAGGTTCTCAACGGCGTGAACAAGCTCGCCAATGCGGTGAAGGCGACCCTGGGCCCCAAGGGACGCAATGCCATCCTCGACAAGGCCTTCGGCGCCCCGCTCGTCACCAAGGACGGGGTCACGGTGGCCAAGGAGATCGAGCTCAAGGACAAGTTCGAAAACATGGGCGCCCAGATGGTCAAAGAGGTCGCCAGCAAGACCTCCGACATAGCCGGTGACGGCACCACCACGGCCACGGTCCTGGCCCAGGCCATCTACACCGAGGGGCTCAAGTACCTGGCCGGCGGCATGAACGCCATGGACCTCAAGCGCGGCATCGACAAGGCCACGACTGCGGTGGTGGAAGACCTCAGGAAGATGAGCCGCAAGGTGGAGGACAAGAAGGAGATCGAGCAGGTCGGCACCATCTCCGCCAACGGCGACAACGAGGTGGGTGCGCTCATCGCGGACGCCATGGACAAGGTGGGCAAGGAAGGCGTCATCACCGTGGAAGAGGCCAAGAGCATGGACACCACCCTCGAGCTTGTCGAGGGCATGCAGTTCGACCGCGGCTACCTCTCCCCCTACTTCGTCACCGATGCCGAGCGGATGGAGGCCCAGCTCGAGAGCCCGCTGATCCTCATCTACGACAAAAAGATCAGCAACATGAGGGACATCATACCGATCCTCGAGCAGATCGCCAAGAAAGGCAAGTCGCTGCTCATCATCTCCGAGGACATCGAGGGCGAGGCCCTGGCGACCCTGGTGGTGAACAAGCTCAGGGGTACGCTCAAGTGCGCCGCGGTCAAGGCCCCGGGCTTCGGCGACCGGCGCAAGGCCATGCTCGAGGACGTCGCCATCCTCACCGGCGGCGAGGTGATATCCGAGGACCTCGGGAGGAAGCTCGAGTCGGTGGCGATCACCGACCTCGGTACGGCGAAGAAGGTCATCATCGACAAGGACAACACCACCATCGTGGAGGGCTCCGGCAAGAAGGCTGCCATCCAGGGCCGCATCAGCCAGATCAAGGCCCAGATCGAGGAGACGAGCTCGGACTACGACCGCGAGAAGCTCCAGGAGCGCCTGGCCAAGCTGGCGGGCGGGGTCGCGGTGATCAAGGTCGGGGCCGCCACCGAGCCCGAGATGAAGGAGAAGAAGGCCCGCGTGGAGGACGCGCTCCACGCGACCCGCGCCGCGGTGGAGGAAGGATTCATAGCAGGCGGCGGCGTGGCGCTGCTGCGCTGCATCGACAAGCTGAGCAAGCTCGACCTGCCTGGTGATCAGAACTTCGGCGTGAAGATCATCCAGAAGGCCCTTGAGGAGCCCCTCCGTCAGATCGCGGTGAATGCGGGCAACGAGGGCGGCATCGTGGTGGAGAAGGTCAAGGCGCTCAAGGGCAACGTGGGATTCAATGCCGATGCCGAGGAGTACGAGGACATGGTGAAGGCCGGCATCATCGACCCCACCAAGGTCGCCCGCTCCGCCCTTCAGAATGCCGCTTCAGTGGCCGGTCTCCTGCTCACCACCGAGGTCATGGTGGCCGAGCTTCCCGAGGACAAGCCGCCGATGCCCATGCCCGGCGGACACGGCATGCCGGATATGGGCGGCATGATGTAGCTGCCGATCCTTCGTAAGAGATCCGAAGTACGAAAGGAAAGGGGCGGGGAAGACCCCGCCCCTCTTCCATGCCCGAATGAGCGCCGCCGGGGTCGGCCTCGTCCCTCTCATCATGCCCTGGGTGGAACCGTGACCACGTTTTTCCCGATGAGCTCGAAGATGTCGTGGATGATGTCCTTCTTGCGGACAGCACCCTTCTGGTTATGGAGCACTATGACACTCCGCAGGATGAGCTCGTTGAGCATGCCTGCGAGGATGTAGGGATGGACGTTCACGAGGAGCCCGTCGTCCTGGGCGGCCTTGATCATGGCGACCAGTCGTGATTCTATCTTCTTGTAGGCGCTTATGTTCTTGAGGGTGTACGCCGAAAGGTGACGCCTCTTCTTGATCTCGTTGGTTTCGTACTCGGACATGAAGATGTTCAGGAGCTGGGAGTTGTCCAGGTACAGGTCCAGCAGCCTGAGCACCAGTTCCCTGAGCTTGTCCAGGGACGATCCCTTTTCGTTGCCCAGGTCGTTGAACACGGCGTCTATGTCGGCGAGGATGCCGGAGATCAGTGCGGCAAAGACATCCTCCTTGTTCTTGAAGTGATTGTAGATGGTTCTCCGGTCGAAGCCGGAGTACTGGGCGATATCCTCCATGGTGGTGCCGTAGAAACCCTTCTTGTGGAAGAGGTCCCTGGCGGACCGCAGGATCACGGTTCTGTTTCTGAGGATCTGGCGTTTTCTTCTGATCTTCTTCTGCATCGGATATCTTGCTGTTGTCTTTCCTTTAGCAAATCACTCTTTGCCCGTTTAAGTCAATAGAAATTTATTAAACGATAAAGTCGGCGATAATTCACACCATGGGGTGAAGCGTGGGTGGAACGGTGCCGGGCGCACCACACAGCTCCGAGTGTACATCTCGGGCGAAATGAGCTATGAGAGTGAAAACACAGGATCCAGGCACGAACTTTTTATGGACAGGGAAAACCGGGAGAGAGCCTGCAGGCGGGTCCTTGCGTGCCCCGCATGCGGAAAGGAGACGGCCTACGAGGGCAATCCCTACAGACCGTTCTGTTCGAGGGGATGCAAGGGCTTGGATCTCATCCACTGGGCATCGGAGAGTTACCGCATAGAAGGCAGCACCCAAGAAGACAGGGCAGACAATGAACCAGACTAGAGAACCCGTCGTTCTCGCCAGATCAAAGCACCCCATCTCGCGCAGGGACATAGACCCGGACGCACTGAAGGTCCTCTACAGGCTTGCCAGGAAGGGGCACAAGGCCTACCTGGTGGGCGGGGCGGTGAGAGACCTCCTCCTGGGCAAGCGACCCAAGGATTTCGACGTCGCCACCGATGCCAGGCCCGGTCAGGTCAAGAAGCTTTTCGCCAACTGTTTTCTGATCGGCCGGCGGTTCAGGCTCGCACACATACGGTTCAGGGGCGGCAAGATCATCGAGGTCGCCACTTTCAGGAAAGAGCCCGATCCCTCGGAAGAACAGCAGGCAGACCCTCACAACACCTTCGGGAGTCCTGCGGAGGATGCCTTCCGCAGGGACATCACCATCAACGCGTTGTTCTACGACATAAGCACCTTTTCCGTCATCGACTACGTGGGAGGTCTCGATGACATTGCGAACCGGCGGGTGTGCATCATCGGCGACCCTTCGACGCGCTATGTCGAGGACCCTGTACGGATGTGGAGGGTGCTCAGACACGCGGCCCGCCACCAGTTTTTCATAGATCAGGGTACCGCGGACGCTATCCGTGCAAACCGTGATCTGCTGGGGGGCTGCTCGGGTTCCAGGATGTACGAGGAGTTCAACAAGGACCTCCATTCCGGTTTCGCTGCCGCCATCCTCGCCCTGTTCATGGAATACTCCCTGGTTCCCATTCTCCTGGGCAGCGTGGGGCGGCTCCTGGAGCAGCAGCAAGGGCCGAGAGACGAGCTCTTCAGGTTGATGGCGGCACACGACAACCTGGTGCTTGGCGGCACCCCGCCTTCGCTGTCTGTTTCCTACAGCCTCATGCTGTGGCCCTGGGCCCGGTCGGTGATGAGGGAGAAGGGCAGGCCTGGGTCGGACACGACGAGGATGCTCACCGACGAACTCGCCGCCTCCGGCATGAGCATGGTCATCCCCAAGGGGATCCGGGCCAATGCCGTCCATGCACTCGAGATCCTCGAGCACATGATGTCAGCGCTCGATACGGGGCGGATGAGGTGGTCGCTGCTCAAGAGGGCAAGCTACAGGGATGCCTCGACCCTTTTCTCGCTCGTTACCTGTGGGAGCCTGGCCCCCGGGGAGGATGCATTCCGGAACGCCTTCCAGGCCCGGTACCCCGACGCGCAGGAAAGGGGGGGCGCACGGAAGAGGAAGCGCCGCCGGCGACCCCGGAGAAAGCCGTCCGCACAACATCCTCAGGAATCCGGCGGTCCCCGTGTCGTGCACCACGATCACCATGCCCAGCGTCTGCCGTTATTATAGTGTGCTTTTTTCATCAGTGGTGCGCTCCGGTGTGTGCAGGGCGCCGGCGCCGATGCGCACGAGATGAATAATGATTCAGCTATTGCAGATTGACCACAGATATCCATGGTGAGACCCCGGCCCGGAATGCTCAACTACCTGTTTATTCATATATTTTCAACAGGTCTATTTCTGGCATGCTAGATGCATATTAATGCGCCAGAGTAAAACGAGGAATGGACATGAGCAGAACAGGAAATCTTGATATCATACTGAAGAACATGGACACCACGAGAGCCACCAAGATCCTTGCGAAGAGCCTCTACAAGGAGCTCATCCGCAACGGGTTCACCAACAAGGACATCATAAACTTCTCCAAAGAGATCATCGACCACATGGCCCAGGAAATGCGCAGAGACGCCACCCTGGAGGACGCCGGCCGCAAGGACCGTCTCCTAATCGGTTAACCGTTCCCTGGCAAGAAAGAGGACCTTTTCCACCACTTCCCCGAAGGAAAGGTGTGTCGTATCGACCACAACGGCGTGCTCCGGTATGACAAGCGGTGAAACACTCCGGGAACCGTCACGCCGATCACGGGTTACCAGCTCGGTCAGTACCACGCCCACCGCGGTGTCAGCGCCCTTCGTGGCGAGCTCCGCATGTCTCCGTCTGGCCCTCTCGGCGGGGGCCGCATCGAGATAGATCTTCAGATCCGCATGGGGAAAGACCACGGACCCGGTATCCCTGCCCTCCACGACCACTGGTGCCCGCTGAGAGAACGAACGCTGGATGCCCAGGAGTTCCCTGCGGACCGAGGGGTGCACGGCTATGGTCGAGGCCAGGTCGCTGATCCGAGGAGACCTGATCTCTTCGGTCACGTCTCGGTCGTTCAGGCTGACCCTCCCGCCTGAAAGGTCGATCCGTGCCTGATGGACGGCTGCACCGCAGGCGGGGTCATCCCGGACGTCGACCCCTGCCTCGTGGACGGCTATGGCCGCAGCCCTGTACAGGGCACCGGTGTCGAGGAAGGTGAACCCGAGCCTGGATGCGACTTCCCGGGCCACCGTCGATTTTCCGCTCCCCGCAGGGCCGTCGATGGTTATGATGGCATGCTTCACCGGAACGTGTCCATGTCCGAAAAGAACCCGGGGTAGGACACCCCCACACACCGGGTGTCGTCGAGTTTCACGTCGATGCCGCATGCCCGCGCCAAAATGGCGAAGGACATGGCAACCCGGTGGTCGGAGTGTGTCCTGATCATTCCAGCCGTGAGCCGGGCGGGTCCTTTCACGATAAGCCCGTCCTCGAGCTCCTCCACTTCAGCCCCGAGACATCCGAGTCCCTGGGCCATCGCTGCGATGCGGTCGGTCTCCTTCACCCTGAGCTCGCTCGCGTCCGTGATCACCGTGGTGCCGGAAGCCAGGGCTGCCGCGACCACCAGGATCGGGATCTCATCGATGAGCGTGGGGATCTCGTCACCGGCGATGGTGGTCCCGGAGAGTTCGGTTCCCCTGACGACGAGGTCGCCTACCGGCTCGCCTGCGTTTTCCCTGATACCGTCCACTGCTATGTGTGCCCCCATGCGTTCGAGGACAGCCAGGAACCCTGTGCGCGTGGGGTTCAGACAGACATCCCGGACAACGATCTCGGAGCCGGCTGTTGCGGCGGCCCATATCACCGGGAATGCCGCCGAGGAAGGATCGCCGGGCACGACGACATCCCTGGCCTGGAGCCTCTGCCCCCCAGGTATGCCTACCGACTTGGCGTTCACGCTCAGGTTTGCCCCGAAGAACCTCAGCATGCGCTCGGTGTGGTCCCTGCTCTGAGAGGGTTCGTTCACCGTCGTGGTTCCCTCGGCGGCCAGGCCGGCCAGCAGGAGGGCCGACTTCACCTGGGCCGAGGCCACCTCCATGGGGTGAAAGATCCCGCGCAGTTTTCCGCCTCTGACCGCCATGGGAAGATAGGCCCCCCCGCGGGCCAGGAATCTGGCGCCCATGAGCTCGAGGGGTTTGATGACCCGGGCCATGGGCCTTTGGACCAGCGAGCTGTCCCCGGTCATGGTGACGATGCCGTCTATGCCGGCGAAGACGCCGGACATGAGCCGTGCCGTGGTGCCTGAATTGCCGGCATCGATGACCTGGAGAGGCTCCTTCATCCTGGCACCCTCGACGAGGTAGATCTTGCCGTCTTTGCGTATGTCTATCCCCAGGGCAGACAGGGCCCGGCGGGTGCTCCCGATGTCCTCCGACTCGAGGGCGTTTCTGACCGTGGTCGTCCCCTGTGCCAGCGCCCCGAGGATGAACGAGCGGTGCGAGATGGACTTGTCCGGGGGTGGCGTGATCTCACCGTGTATGGCCATAGAGGGCTCTCCTGATCCGTGCATAGGATGACAGCGTGTCCTGCAGCTCCGGGGCCCTGTCCTCATCGATGAGCGTGCGCAGGCGATCGAGCTCTTCCATGTAGGCGTCGATCAGGGGCAGGATGTTGTCCTTGTTGTCGAGGAAGATGTCCCGCCACATGATCGGGTCCGAGGCCGCGATACGGGTGAAATCGCGGAAACCGGCCCCCAGGAACTGGCGGTGGAGGTGAAGGTCGTCCGCCAGCCTCATGGATACGTAACTCAACAGGTGGGGCAGGTGGCTGACCATGGCCATGAGCCGGTCGTGCCCGGCGGGATCCATGGTATGGGTGGTCGAACCGCAGGTCTCCCAGAGCGTCCGCACCCTGTCGATGCAACCCGGACGTGTCTTTTCGGTCGGCGTGATAATGGTCGCGGCCCCGTCGAACAGGTCGGCCCGGCTGCTTGCATAGCCCGGGTCCTCCCTGCCCGCGATGGGGTGTGACCCCACGAAGGACGGGAAGACCCTTTCGATGCTTTCCACGATGTGGGCCTTGGTGGACCCCGTATCGGTAAGGACCGTGTCGTCCCCGATGTGGCGGATCACCCTCCATGCGGTCTCGACGACGCTGCCCACGGGGACTGCCAGGACCACGACGTCGCTTCCCGACGCGACGGCCGTGTCAACCGAACCCTCGGCTATGACGCCCTCGTCCATGGCCTGGCGGACGGTACGGCCGCGTGTATCAACCCCGGCGACGAGCGCCACCCGGCCGAGGGCCTTTGCCATGGATGCGCCGATGAGTCCGAGACCGACGATGGTGATCTTCATAGGGCCTCTTCCAGGGCGGCGACGAAGGCGTCGTTCTCCCCGGGGGTGCCTACGCTTACCCGGATATACTCCTCGAGGCCGAAGCTCGCCATGGACCTCGTGATGATGCCCTTTCTCAGGAGCGTCTCGTAGACCCTCAGGGCGTGCTCTCCGATGTGGACCGTCACGAAGTTCGTCTGGGACGGTACATACGGGAGCCCCAACCGGTCGAAGGAGGCATAGAGCATGTCCAGCCCGTCCCAGGTGATCTTCAAGGTCCGTCTCAGGAAGTCCTTGTCGTCAAGGGCTGCCTCGCCCGCCTTCTGGGCGAGGTGGTTCACGTTGAAGGGCGGCTTGATGCGCAGCATGTTCTCCAGCACGGGCCTGGGGGCGATCCCGAACCCCACGCGCATGCCTGCGAGTCCGTGGGATTTGGAAAGCGTATGGACGGTGACGAGGTTCGGATTTTCCCCGACCAGCCCCACGCAGCTCGTGAACTCAGGGGTGCGGGTAAAGGCCCCGTAGGCCTCGTCCATGACGACCAGGACATCTCGTGGTACGCGGTTCATCAGTTCGAGCACCTCGTCCCTGACGAGGCATGTCCCGGTGGGGTTGTTGGGATTGGCCACGAAGACGATCCGGGTTTCGCCGCCCAAGGATTCCACGATGCCTGTGACGTCGATCCGGAGTTCCCGCATGGGGGCATGGGTGACCACGGCGCCGCATGCCCGTGCCGCAATGCCGTAGTAGCTGAACGTGCACGCAGGTATGACCACCTCGTCGCCCGGCCTCAGATAGGCCCTGCAGACGAGGTCGATGATCTCGTCCGACCCGTTGCCTGCCACGATCCGGTCCGGGGTGCTGCCGAAGAACCGAGCAGCTGCGACGCGCAGGGCCAAAGAATCGGGGTCCGGATAGAGGTGCGCATCCCCGCAGGCGGAATGCATGGCCGCCAGGGCTTTCGGTGAAGGGCCCAGGGGATTTTCGTTGGACGCGAGCTTGATGGGGCTCGCCACCCCGTACTCCCGGGCGATCTCCGTCTTGGACCTGCCGGGTACGTACTCCGGTATGGTGCTGACCCAGGGTGCCGGCTCGGGGACCTTCATGGCAGGCTTCTCCCTTCGGGGTAGGACCCCAGGATGACCATGTCCCTGGTATGGGCCCTTATCTCCTCGAGGGCTTCCTGCACGTGACCATCGGCAAGGTTGCCCTGGAAGTCGATGAAGAAGATATATTCCCAGGGGTTCTTCCTGGATGGCCGTGACTCGATCTTGGTGAGGTTTATCCCCTTGCGCGCAAATGCGCCCAGTGCGCTGTAGAGGGATCCGGGCCTGTTGTCAAGGGTGACGATGACGGAGGACTTGGCATTGCCGGCCACCGGCAGCGCACTGCGCGATATGACCCAGAACCTCGTTATGTTCTCCCGCAGGTCGTTGATGTTGTCCGCAAGGATGGAGAGCCCGTAGATCTCGGCCGCCATGGAGGACGCCACCGCCGCCGAGCCCTCGACAGAACGCGCCGCCATGGCCGCGTCCGAGGTGCTGGCGGTCTCGATGATCTCGGCTGCCGGCAGGTTCGAGCTGAGCCATCCCCGGCACTGGGCAATGGCCTGGGGGTGGGAAAAGACTTTCCTGATTTTATCCTTGGGTATGGTCCCCAGCAGGCAGTTCCTGATGGGCAGCATGAATTCCTGGATGACGTTCAGTCTCGTTATGGCCATCATGTCCAGGGTCTGGTTGATCATGCCCTCCGTGGAGTTCTCCACCGGGACCACCCCCAGGTCGACCCTCGAGGAGGCCACCGCCTGGACGACCGATTCGATGTCCTTGTAGGGCGCGAGGTCGCCGTCCAGCGAGAAGGCCGAGAAGGCCCCCTGATGGGAGAAGCTGCCTTCGGGCCCCAGATACGCGATCTTCCTTCGCTGCTGGAGCGAGCGGGAGGCGCTGAAGATCTCGCGGAAGATGCCCTCCACCATGGAATTCGTCAGCGGCGGCTGCCTCATGGCACTGAGCCTGGAGATGATCTCCTCCTCGCGGGACGGGTCAAAGACCAGCAGCTGAGCGTCACTCTTGGCCCTGCCCATTTCGACGGACAGGTGCGAGCGCTTCAGGAGGAGCTTCATGATCTCGTCGTCGACGGCATCGATGGCTGCCCTGATGTCTTCAATCCGTTTTTTCATGTTCATGCCCCGGTTACGGGTCGTTCATGACCGTTCGGCCGGAATACCTGCCCCGTGTGCCATACCTGTTCATTTTCAGGAATGATTATATACCAATGAGCCCGAAACACTACCAGAAGGAAATGGTATTATCAAGGGAGAGTGTTCAGGGACCTGGCCATATCCCGACCTATGGGCAGAAAATGCCGGGAATGATGGATTGTCATGAGAACCTCGGGCGTCTTTTGGAGGAAACGAGGATTTCTGCCGATTGCTATTGATATGAAAGCTGGTCGGAATATTGACATGTGTCGCCTCTGTGTGCAATATGCCGTGATAAGATTTAAGAATGATTAGACAGTTTCCCATAGATGAACACGCCTCGCCGAAGAGGAGGAGACCGAGACGCTTCCGTCTCCGCTATCTTCTGCTGCCGCTGCTCCTGATAGGCATATCCTTCATTTCCCTGCCTGACGGGAAGGGTGGCTCCGAGGTGATCCCGGCAGCGCAGTCCACCCTGAGCAGGGGCGATCTCGGCCGCATAGACCGGGAGACCATTGAACGGTGCAACCTCACCATCCGGCCGGATATGCAGCAGTTCATAGCCGGCACCGCCGAGAGGTACAAGATGTACTACGGCACCATAGTAGTCATGGATGCCCGTACGGGAGACATCCTGGCCATGTACGGCAGGGGGACGCAGGGCGAGGACTGCACCCTGTGCCTCGAAGCCAACCATGCGGCCAGCGTCTTCAAGATAGTGACGGCCGTGGCCGCCATGGAGCAGGGCGGGTATACCGGCAACAGCGTCTTCACCTACACAGGCAGTGCCCATACGCTCTACCGGCACCAGCTCGTCAACCGGAACGACCGGTGGACGGCCGATGTCACGCTTGCCGATGCCTTTGCCCACTCGAACAACGTGGTCTTTGCCAAGATCGGAACCATCTACCTCGGGGAGACGCCCATCCTCCTGACCGCCATGAAGATGGGGTTCTGGCAGTCGCCCCTTCGTGAGATAGAATGCTCGCCGAGCACCATGTTCTTCCCGGAGAACGATTACAATCTCGCCGAGCTCACCAGCGGGTTCAACAGACAGACGAAGATCACCCCTGTCCATGCCGCCCAGATGGTATCGGCCGCCGTGAACAACGGTCAGATGGTCACCCCCCGCATCATCCGTGGCGGGCATGTGGAGAAGGTCAGTGTCATGAGCGAGAACACGGCCCACCACCTGGCGTCCATGATGGAGCGGACGATCAGGTGCGGCACGGTCTCCAAGGAGTTCCGGAACTGCAGGTCGGACCGCGTGCTCAGGGACATCACCATCGGCGCCAAGAGCGGCAGCATCGACGGGGACGAGCCCATGGGGAGACGGAACTGGTTCGTCGGCTTTGCCCGCAACGATGCCGGCGATGCCATCGCCATCGGCTGCCTGCTGGTTCTCGACGCCCGATACTGGATCCAGGCGGACACCCTGTCCCGTCTCATCATCAGGCACTATTTCTCCAGCCGGTCCGCCAGTGTGGCGCAGAACAACTGACCACGTCACCTCGCCGCAACCAGGAAACACACGTCTCCGTATCTTGGCGATGCCCCAGATGCGCCTTGACACCCCGAAGAGTGCTGTGTTAGCTAGGATGGCGGTTTCGGGACGTGGCGCAGTCTGGTAGCGCACCTGAATGGGGTTCAGGGGGTCGGAGGTTCAAATCCTCTCGTCCCGACCAAAAATTCCCCCGGAAAATCAGCCTGTTAGAAAATCAGATTGTATCTTGAAAAGGCCCTTTTCTGCCTGTTTTCTGATTTTTGTATCCTATTTGTATCCTCGATGTATCCTGCTGGGTATAAACACCGATGAACACTAGGTCTGGGAGGCATAATGCTGTGACAGTCTCTCCTGCAGTATCCGTTTATACCCCATGGTCAGGTGTGAGTAGCGGTCAGTCATGGCGATGTCACGATGTCCGATCATCTCCTTGACGTTTTTCAGATCCGCTCCCGACAGGATGAGATTCGAGCAGAAGGTATGGCGCAGGTCATGGAAGTGCAGGTTTTTTATCCCTGCATTTCTGCATGCCGTCTTCCATGCACTCTTGAATTCCTCGATGGGTGATCCATCCGCATGGCTGAAGACCAGGTCGGATACCATGGGATCGAGCCGGTATCGCTTCCTGAGTATATTCAGATGATCTCTCCAGACAATCAGGGCATCTCTTGTTCTCGGCATGAGATACTCGGATCGTTCATGATCATTCTTCGTCCTGTAGAACCGGATCATCCCATGCTCGGAATAATCAAATCTGATGTCACCCCAGGTGAGGCTGAGGGCCTCCTGCTTTGAAGCTCCATGTTCCGCACCCAGGTAGATCAGGGCAGGCATGTAGAAGCGAGCTTTTGTCATGCGGCTTGCCTCTACAAGCTTTTCCACCTCCAGGGGAAGAAGGAATCGGTTTCTCTCATGGGCTTTCTCGCTGAGATAACGGATAGTAGCTGCGGGATCTTCAGATATGGCTCTGAGCTCCAGGCCCATCCTGAAGACCTGCTTGATCACGAAGAGATTCCGGTTCGCTGTTACTGCAGATGTACTTCTCAAATTTGATTTCTGGAGGTTGAGGAGCTCCTGCTTTGTGATCTCACAGAGGAGGGTATGATCGAACAACTTTTCGAGCGCCTGGAGCCTGGATAAGTATTCCTCAAAAGTCTTGGGTCGTAATTCGGATCTCTCGAGTGCATCTTTCCATTTGTCTGCGAGCTTTCCGGCAACCTCACGGAAGGACATAATTGACATCCTGCTTCTCGCGGATTGTATACTGGAGGTCTTCCCATTATCGATTAAATCCCTCAGATAGTTGGCTGCCTGCTGAGCATCCTGGAGACGGCGGAAAGACTTGTAGTACTTGGGGGTACCCGTCGACGGGTCTTTGTATCGTACGATATAGCTGGTATGCTTCTGTCCCTTACGTCTCTGGATAACGACTGTTGCCATGTGGATACTCCTTTCCTGAGACGCAATTCTGAGCAACCTGATTGTCAAAGAACGACCACACATCAGAATCCTTGAACAATCTCCTGTTGCCAAGTACATAGCTCTTCAGGATCCCAGCCTGTGCATATCTGGATATGGTGGATCTATGCACCCGTAAGAGCTTTGCGACTTCTTGTATTGTCAGGATTCTTGGTTGTTGGTTTTGATAATCGGGTATTTTGTTAAAGTCCTCTGTAGTTGTCAAATGATCTTTCATTATCTGTTCCTATAGCTTTTTAATCGAGAGTACAATAAACTACAAATCATATATAATAAAATAGTTATATAAACGATAAGAAGACTATTATCAAATTAAAAAACAAAATGACTATGAAATAACTTGACAATAAACATATATCCCATTACATAGAGCCATAATGAGGTGAAAACCTATGGAACCTAAAGATATTCTGCTGAGTATTCGGAAAGAGCTTGAACTCACACAGGATGAGCTTGCAGAAATTCTTTTTGTTTCAAAACAGACAATCTGGCGCTGGGAAGCAGGGGAAAGCAGGGTCCCACCGCTTGCGCTAAGAACTTTAATAGACCTGGCCAAGAATATTGATGAAGATAAAAGGAAAAATCTCAGTATTCTGAAAGAAGAACTACCTGAACCAGCTAAGACTTTACCAGGGAAAGCATATCATACTTTCTGGGCTTCAAGGCATCTAAACAAGGCACTGAGAATGCTCAAAGAAGCTTTTAATGAGCTACAAAAAGCGCAGAATGACATCTATGCAGTACCGGATGGCGTTTTCGGAATGCCTTGGGGGTCTGAACCAGAAGGTATTAAGAGAGCATTACCTATATTAGCAAAAGCACTATGGTACCTGGATGAAGCGAGTCGCAGGGATCTTCGCATAGAGGATATAATGTATGAACGATTCAAGAAAGGACTCATATCTGAAGAAGATATGGCAAGCCTGAAGGAAGAATTTGAAAAGCAAAAATGAAAGGAGGTCTTAATGTTATTTAACTATTTGATCAGGAGGATAGTGAGAAAATCAAGGTGGTTTCTAATCAACAGGAAATTACACCATTATCATGTGATGTGTAAGAAATACACAATTGAAGCTCTGAAATATCAGCAGAAGACATTAATGCTTCTAACAACAATTGACTGGGAACCCTCACAGATCCCTGTAGCCGAACATTTAATGGAGGCATGCAACGAGATGAACGTGACACCTCTGGAACTGCTTCGCGCTGGAATAAAAATTACATCTGAACAGTAAACAATTTGCCATGTTTTGTTAGACACTTGTTGCGATCATACCATGTATTCACGAGTAAACCTCAGCTCAGGGCGTGCTGGTTCGTATTTCACCAGGGACTACATAACTCAGTCCACCGGGCATTGGTTTGGAAAAGGAGCGGAACGACTTGGACTGTTTGGTATAATCAAAAAGGATCAATGGGATAATAACATCAATGGCCGTGATCCCGAAGGCAGGCAGATTATCCAGAATGGCCATGGCTCGAAAGGTAATCAGGACAGACGGTCAGGTATGGACAACTGCTTTTCCGCCCCCAAGGATGTCAGTGTCCTTGCTTCAAAAGACCATGACGTTGTTCTGTCACATGATAATGCTGTCAAGACAGTCTTATCAAACATGGAAGAAAAGTACTCCTATGCACGAAAAACAGTGAATGGCATCACCAGGCCTGAACAGACAGGCAACCTGGTTTTCGGTGTATTTCGTCATTTCTGCAGCCGCTATCCCTACGATCCTCAGCTACATTCACACTCCTTCGAGTCAAACATGACCCAGCGAGAGGATGGAGAGTGGAGAGCGGTCCATAATGACGTCTTATTCAAAAAAGGAGTCAAGCATCATATCGGACTGATGTACCGATCTGAGCTGGCTTCCAATCTCCGGGAGCTCGGGTATGAAATTGAATCTGACAGCAGAGGATTCTTCAGGGTCCTTGGCATGCCAAAAGAAATAACGGATCACTTCTCAAGAAGAAAAGCCCAGGTTGAAGAGAAGTATCAGGAACTCAGAATGATATATCCACATGCCAATGAACAGAGATTGAAAGAGATGGCTGCATTGGGGAGCCGTGAACCAAAGAAGGAGATGACTCTTCAGGATCTCAGAGAGTCCTGGGACAAACAGATCACGGAGCTTGGTTTTTCCTGGGAGAAGATCCGCGAAGATATGAGGCATGAGGCAGATATTGTACGTGCGGCACGGAACAAGAATGCACAGTTTACAGCCCATGATTATGTGAGAACCGCAGCAGAGCGGCTATCTGAACAGGAGAGTGTATTTGACAGGATGAAACTCCTGGACACGGCTGCAATACTGGCCATGGGCCATGAGCGGATGGCTGCACTGGACAAGGCCATAACTGACCTTGAAACAAATGGTTACCTCAAGGTTCTCGACAGGGAAAAAGGCCGGCTTACGACTGCAGGCATGCTCATTACCGAGCAGCATATTGAGGCCATGGTGAAGGATGGAAGGTGTAAAATTCAAAGTATGTTCAGCCCCGATGTTGTTGAAACATTAGTCCGCGAAAAACACCCTGGTATGACGGAAGGCCAGATGAAAGCCTGTGGCCATGTTCTCTCATCCACCGACAGGATAATAGCTATCCAGGGAGACGCAGGGACCGGGAAGACCTCCATGCTTTCCGCATTGCGCCAGGAGCTTGTTGAGAGGGGCATAACCCTCAGGGGATTCGCATATACGGGCAAGGCAGCCATGGAGATGGAGTCGGTAGGTATCGAATCCAGAACATTGCATTCTTTTCTCAGAGCTCAGGACAACAGGTTCGGTATCAGGGAAGGGAGGGAGCTGTGGATTATAGATGAGGCATCAATGGTTGGGTCCAGACAGATGGAATCCATCCTTCAGACAGCGGATAGATATGATGCCCGTGTCGTTTTCATAGGGGATTCAAAGCAGCTCCAGGCAATAGATGCGGGGAGCATGTTCACCAAGCTCCAGGAAAAGGAGATCATCAGTACGGTCTGCATGTCTGATATCGTGAGACAGCAGGAGACAGGATACAGGGCCATTGTCAGAGAGATATCATCCGGGAACATTGATGGTGCCTTTGAGAAGCTCTCATCTCAGGGGAAAATCATTGTGGATGAAGTGGCTTCATTGAAGTCAGCCATTATTGATCATTATGTATCCAGGGACGATGTCCTTGTCATTACTACCCGGAATGCCTCCAGGAAGGCGCTTAATGATGGAATCAGGGAAAAACTCATCGAGAAGGGTCAACTGGAAGGGCAGGAGTATTCGTTCACAGTCCGGGACAGCAAGTCCTTGAATGGTATTGCCCAGCATTTCACAGAGTCATATCAGGAGAACGACATCATCACGGTAAACAGATCCGGCACCGGCATCAAGGTGGGCCAGGAGGGAAGGGTGGTTGCCATTGACCACGAAAACCACCTGATCCATGTCGAGCTCTCCAGAGGCAGCAGAAAGGGGGAGATAAGGGAGGTCGATCTCAGGAAACATGGAAACAGGATCACTGCATTTACAGAGCATGAAATCGTTCTGACCAGGGGTGAGAAGGTACTGTTTACAAGGAACAGCGACAGAATAGGTGTCAGGAATGGGCATACTGGTTTTATCGAGGATATCGACAGAGACGGTGGAATAACCGTTTCCCTGGGGAACAGGACCATCTCATTCAATCTGAAAGACGATTATAACTATATCACTTACGGTTATGCAGTCACCGATTTCAAGTCCCAGGGAATGACCTCAAAAGAGGCAGTCGTCTATGCACCTGTTTCCAGAGAGGAGGGGAAGGGCTTCAGTGATTACAACTTCAACTCCTTTTATGTGGCGGCCTCACGGGGAAAACATGACCTGAGAATCTATACGAACGACATGCATGAACTGAGGGAGCAGGTGAAAACGGTTCACATCAAAACCTCCACCCTTGATTATATGCCCTCACGTTCGTCGGATCAGACCGGAAGTACCGGTCACGAGGTCAATCTCAGGGAGTTATTCACAAATGCTGCACTGGACAGATCTGATGATGGCCCTGATATGGGCATGGATTTCTCAATGTAAGGAAAGAGACGGCATGAAGAGCAACCACCCACAGAAGGCCGCGAATATCTCATATGTATTGAGAAGGAGCGGTTTCCCCCGGGGGAGTATCTCCCCCGGACCCCCTCACTCAAAAATTTCCCACATCCGACGCAACTCCTGTTGCACGGAAAATGGCATAAAGCAGCATGAATCCACAACATCAGCGTATACACCTGTAATACAGCACCGCCTGGAAGGCTCTGGTTATCATGATCCGGGGCGTAAACAGGTTTGTCTGAAATAAAGGAGGAATCCGATGGGAGCGAAAGACACGGTCAGTGTCAGATTGGAACCGGATCTCAATGATCGAATAATGCGCATGGCAAGGGAGAAGGGCATGAACTATTCAGACGCACTGCGATATGCCCTCAGATTCGGTATAGACCGTATTGAAAGGGGGCATGACATCCTTGATGCAGCAAGGTTCGTCGAATACATGCATGACCTTCTTCGGTATGTAATCAAGATAGATATCGTGCTCCAGAAAGGGCTCGTAAGGCAGCTCCATCCCACGAGAGAAGCGCTTGAATCCTTTTATGCTCCCATTGTGAGTCACCTGGAGAAAAAGGGTTTCAGAAGGCCCCTCATAATGTCTAAGGACGGGGTGGACGAATGAATCAGGAGCCCACGATACGATTGAGTATTTCTGAAAGGGTGCAGCTCTTCAGTAAATGGTTCACAGATGCGTGGTATTCATTCAAGGTCGTTCTCGTATGGGCATTCTGCGCACACATGGTATGTCTTGCCATCCTGGTTCTCTACCTGTACTGCCCAACCTGGATGGAATACATGAGATATCTTAAGGCATACACAACAATCAGATATCTTCCGCCCTTCCCATGGAAATTGGAATATGTGGCTGCCCATTTTTCTGCATGTTTCGTGTTTACTGCGATGTCCTACCTTGTCTCGATCCCATTTCTGATGGAGTGGAGCATCAGCAGGTCAGAGAAGATGACCCGGCCAAGACCTCTGGACAATAACAAGGTGCTGACCACAGGTGAATTCAGGACGGAACTCAGAAGCAGAAAGGACAGGTGTAGGATATGGCTTGACCGCTCGGGAGCAGGCATACCCATGCATATGGAAACAGGCCATATAGGAGTAGTCGGGGCAACAGGAGGCGGCAAGAGTCAGTCCATCAATCGAATCCTGCCATACTTATTTGCAGCGAACGTTAGATGCATATTCCATGACTGCAAGGAAGACTATTATGCAACATGGGGTAAGGAGAAGGATGTTATTTTCTGCCCCCTTGATATCCGCCATTGCGGCTGGACCATACTGAAAGAGGTTGAGAATTTATATGACACAGAAACCATCGTAGCCTCATTCATCCCGGACAAACCAAACTCGACATCGGATGATTACTGGATCATAGGTCCCCGGCAGGTATTCACCGGAATTCTCCGTCTGTGCATCCAAACCGGTAAAACGAAAAACTCGGATATCTGGTACTTCCTGAATCTGCCTATTGAGCAGCTTGTGGAAGAGCTGATCAAGGTCCCAGGCACTGAAGCAGCAATCGGTCATATCGGGCATGCAGGCAAGAAGGACAACAAGGCACCGCACGACATAATGTCGATCCTGAAGGGGTACTGTCAGTGCCTGGAATATATGGCGGATACCGATGGGGACTTCAATATCACCAGATGGCTTCTTGAAGGTGAGGGGAACCTGTTTCTTCTGAACTATGCTCCAATCAGACAGGCCATGAGGCCTGTGCTCACAGCCTTTGTCAATCTGATGATAGCCAAGATGCTCAATCTCTCCCCTGATCTTCATCGGAGGATATCGTTCATCCTCGATGAGCTCCCGCAGCTGAATAAACTTGGTTCAATTGTAGATCTTCTTACGCTTTCCCGGGACAGGGGTGCGATGAACATAATCGGATACCAGAATATCGGTGCGATCAGGGCGAAATACGGGCCTGACGACACCGAGAATATCCTGGCCAATATCAAGACCAACATTATCTGTCAGCTTGGTGACATGAGGACGGCAAAGGAGTTTTCAGAGAAGATGGGAGAGCATGAAGAGGTAGTGACCCTCAGATCACATGTCATCAAACCTTCAAATGATTTTGATGGCAGCAATTTTTCAGAGCAGATCAGAAAACGCCCTCTGGTAAGGCCTGAGGAACTCATTAATCTTGAGAAGACATCCAAGACATATCAGATCCTCATGCACATGCTTGGATACCGTCCTGTAAGCCTCATCTGCAGCATTATAAAGTATAAACGTAAGAACGATGCCCTACAACTGAGGGCAGGTCTCTCCATCAAGGATATCATGCAGAAAGCTGCTTACACAGATCTTCAGAGAGAAAAGATTGAGCAGAGATATGTCAATGAGATAAGGACAGGGCCTGGTGGGGAACATGCGGATGATATGGAGGTTTATGATTAATTGTTTTGATTTTGAAATGACATAAACTCATGGCGATTGCGAAGAGCCTTATCAATTGTATAAGTTAGAAGTGAGTCTAACAAAACAGGCTGGAAAGGTGAAAATTGCTCAAGGACAACAAAAGATAATGTTTTCAAACATTCAATAATTACAAATCGTTGAGTATGGCACAAGATCATCAGTTTTTCAGGTCTTGCAGGGCTGATAATTTATTGCAGGGAGTGCTAATTATATTAGGTTGATTTAATTAATGATAAGATACTTTCAGGAAGCTTCGCTGCATGCTCTTCGAACAGAGTCGCCCAGTTGGTTACACGCCCACAATGTTCTCCTTTTCTAGTTTTGTATATGCAGGGGTTACTATAATGGAGCCCTTGTGGTTCTTCCATGGAGCAGTGGTTGCTCTCTCCTACTTAAGCCTCGGCAGCTTCATGTCACTGTGATCAATCGTCTTGAAGAACTGCGAGAACTTATAACTCGATTTCATGCGTATGGCCTCCTGCGGACAGATCGCCATGCAGTCTCCGCATGCCATGCATCCACCTCCGTCGGTCATCACGGGCTTCTTTTCCCGCATCTCGATGACGCTTGCAGGACAGATGTGCTCGCAGGAACCGCATCCGTTGCACTTGTCATAGTCAAAGGAGAGCTCGCCCCAGTGTGTCTGCTGGGGGTCCATGTAATTGGGGATTGTGAATTTTTCTCCCAGGCTGATGCCGGAACCTGCCTTGCTGGGATCGACCACGGTCTTCTTTCCGTTTTCGAACCAGTCCACGCTGTGGGCTGGGCGCTCAACGAAACCGTCGGGCTTGCCCATGGGCCAGCCGATGGCCAGGCTGGTGATGAATTTGTAGGGGTACTTGATGCCGAAGACCTTGTTCCATTTGAATCCGAGATATTCGAAGACCACCTTGGCGAAGCTTACCCAGCAGGTTCCCAGGCCCATGCTATGGGCGGCCAGCACCATGTTCTGTCCCGCGATCCCGCAGTCCAGATCGGGATTTGAGACGCCGCGCACATCCTTGCAGATGAGGATGACCGTCGGCGCTCCGTGATACAGCCCCAGTTTTCTGTCAGCTATGAGCGAGATGGCAGTGAAGGGAACCGGGGAAAGTTTTGCTGGCATGAGGCGGGTATAGAGTTTCGCTATGGGGAACTTCCAGAAGTTCCCCGGGGTGCGGTATTCAAGAATCGCCTTGAACAGCTTGCAGATCATGACCAGAGAATTGGTGAAATCTTCAATTAATTTTGGTTCCCTGATTACGACGAATTTCCACGACTGCCAGTTTCCAGCAGACGGTGCGAATCTGCCCGCTTCCAGGATCCTCTTCACCATGAACTCGGGTACCTGTTCCTTCTTGTACCAGCGGGTGCTCCTGCGGCTCAAAATAACCTTTTCCGTTTCCGTGAAGTTTACTTCCAGATTCCTCAGAAGATCCACCTTGTCCTGTTTCGCTTCCTTCTTTTCAACTGCCATAGGTCTACCCTCCCTTTATAATTCAACCCTTTTACTTCAGGCGATCTCCTTGGCCTTTTCTCCTCTCTGGGCAGCAAGGAAGAAGAATGTCCAGATGAAGTCTCCCAGACCGGCAAGGAATCCGAAGAGCTTAATCTGTTTACGGAAATAAAGACCCAAAAATGTGAAAAAGATGATTACCTTGCCAAGACATCCAGTCCAGATGACTGCCTCGTTCCTGTCAGGGTCGCGGGAGACCATGTAGTAACCGATGCCGAAGAGGCCGACCGCCAACCAGAAGAATGCGAAGAAGGTCCGTGCCAGGACCCCGGTAATGGCCTTTGCCGATCCGAACATGAGCCACATCGTGAGCCTGGGCAATACCAGTCCGGAAAATGTAAAGCTCAAGTTCCAAAGTGAACCCAAGAAATAAATCTGCCTACGGGTTTCATTCTTCATATGCCAGATCTCCCTTTTTCATTCTTTTTATCCACATCCCTTCTACACAGATTCATTGGTCACCCTTTGAAAATTCTGCTGATCACCTCATCGCTCTGCATGAGCGCTATGTTTTCAGCAACGGTCCCCCGCTTACCCTTAGGCTCTTCAATCTGTTCCTTTATTATCTTCGCGTATTCCTGCAACGCATTCTGGCTGTATTTATTATCGAAGGCTCTGATGGTCCCTCCCATCTCAATGCTCAGACTGTGCCGTAGGGTGGTCTCCATTCCATCGTGGACTGTCCTCTTGATCTCCTTTACTGCAATGGGAATGCGCTTGCTCATTCTGTCGGCGAACTCCTGGACCTTTGCGTGGAAATCTTTTTTCGGGAAGTGGTCCGTTATCAAGTTGTTCTTCTTGGCCTCTTCAGGGGACCACAGGTCTGCAGTGAGCATGAATTCAAGGGCCTTAGCCTTCCCGATGAGCCTTGGCAGCCTCGAGTTCCCTCCGCCGCCCGGTAAAATACCCACAACAATCTCAGGTTGGGATATGGTGAAGCCCTGATCACCAACCATGAATCTGAAGTCAAAGCATGTCCCCATTTCAGTGCCGCCACCACAGCATGTTCCGTTCATAGCGGCTATGGTGATCTTTCCCATGCGCTCAATGGCATAGTAGCACCTGTGCATCTGATAGACGAGAAAAAGGGTTGACGAAAAGCCTCTCATTCTCTTGACAAGTGACAGGATAAAATGTTCGTACCAGGGGAATTTGTCCATCATCCACATTGTGAACGTCTGGTTGTATTGCACCAGGGCAGCACCGAGTCGAGTTCGGAACATCTTGTCCAGCATGAGTTTCTTGTTGTCTTTGGTAATGTTCACAAGCTCGGGTATGGAGAAGTGGAAGATATACGTGTCTTCCATCCCCCCGGTAAGAATGAAAACATGTATGCTGGGGTCTTCTTCCACCTCCTTGATAAGCAGGAACAACTCCTCGCAGATATCCGCTGTGAGGATGTTGACAGGGGGATTGTGAATCTCTACCCAGAGTGTGCTATTGACCTGCCTTGTCTTCAAGAATTTGTAATCCATCATTATGATATTCCCCTTCCATGGCCATGATATTTTAACATCCGACCACTGCACCTTTCACTGTTCCGGCATCCATATGCTCAAAAGTGTTCGGTGTTGATTTCAGTGTGATAATGCACCCCACTGAGCAAGCTTATAATACAGTGGCTTGAGCAAGCCATGCTTGTGCAGTATTGCCGGAAGGGAATAAAAAAGACCCGGTAAAAGCCTCTTGTTCAGCCAGAACAGCTTTCCGCCAAGCATGGGGATCTCATACAGCTTACCCTTTTCAACTGCTTTGATAAGCCTTTCTGCTACTATGTCAGAGGATAGCCCATTCTTGAAGGATATTGCAGCGATTTCCCCAATCCAGGGGGTTGTGCTCTTCATATCGGTAAGAAGATTGGTGTTAAAAAACATCGGGCAAGCCACTGTGACGCCAATATTATCGGGTGCCAACTCAACCTTGAGGGTTTCCGAAAGAGAAATGATGGCCGCCTTGCCCACATTGTAAGGGGCCATGTTGGCGAGGGAGAGAATGCCAGCAGCAGACGCAATGTTCAGTATGTGACCTCCGCCTTGCGCCTTCATCCGGGGAATAAACTCGTGACAACCATACACCATGCCCCAGAAATTGACATCTATGACCGCCTTCCAGTCCTCGAGCGGGACATCTCCGACAGCTCCAGCAACGGCAATCCCGGCATTGTTTACAAGGAGACCCACCCCTTCACCGTTCCACGTAGAGAAAAAGTGCTCCGCCATCCCTTTCACGGCTTTGGGATCAGTAACGTCGGTGTGGAAAACATCACCTTGACCCCCTGCCTGCTCCACTAATTTAAAGGTCTCCTGTGCTCCAGCATCATTAATATCCACGATGCCGACCTTGAAGCCCCTGCGGGCATAACCAACTGCAAGGGATCTACCGACACCCGAGCCTGCTCCGGTTATCACCACTGTTTTCGTCTTGAATCGAGCCATAGAACACTCCTTTATTATTCATACATGCTATACATGGTGCCGATATTGTTCCGAAATAGGTCCAGTGGCCCTCGCCGGGGCCACCAGACCAAGGAGGGTATTGACAGTATTCATAGCTAAGCACAAATTCTTCATTTTCCGTTCATCCGCTCGAGGATGTGGATGGTCATGGATGCCTCTTCGAAGGCGATGTTGCCGCCTCCGTTTTCCCCGAGGGCCAGCCTGCATCCCTTGACCTGCCTCGGACCCGCCTCGTGCCTGAGCTGGGTCACCAGCTCGTGGATCATGCCGAGACCGGAGGCACCTACCGGGTGCCCGCGGGACTCGAGCCCGCCCGAGGTGTTCATGGGTATCTTTCCGCCGAGCATGGTCGCGCCTGATTCTGCAAAGGGTCCGCCCTCTCCGATCGGGCAGAACCCCAGGGCTTCGGTCTGGTGCAGCTCGCCGAAAGCGGTGGCATCATGAACCTCGGCCACATTTATGTCTTCAGGACCTACGCCTGCACAGTCATATGCCTGCCTGGAGAGCCTCATCGCGATGTCCAGGTCCACCTGATCATACCTTCTGTTCGTGCCTGACCCCAGCACCGATGCCAGGATCTTCACCGGCCTGGCGGATTTCAGCTTCTTCAGAAAGTCCTTCGAGCACACGATGGCTCCGGCAGCACCATCACCAATAGGGGCGCACATGGGGACGGTCAGCGGCCATATAACAGGCCTCCCCTGTAAGACTTCATCCACGGTCATGGTGTTCTGGAACTGGGCATTGGGGTTCATGGAGCTGTGAAAGTGGTTCTTTGACGCGATGACCGCCAGCTGGTGCTGGGTGCTCCCGAACGTGGCCATGTGCCACCTGACCATATTTGCATAGACATCCATGAAAGCGCTCCTGGTCTTTCCGGCCCCTTCGCCACCGTCATCAGCGGGGATGTCCAGCTTGACTCCGTCCATCATGCCCCTGAGGGCCTTCATGTGCCCTTTGATGTTGGAGACATCTATCCCTGCATTGAAGGCCATCATGGACTTTGCCTTATCCTCGTTGTAGAGCTTCTCCATACCGATGGCCAGAGAGCACTCGTACAAGCCGCTTGCCACGTCCTTGTATGCACAGTGCAGCGCCGTGGAGGCACAGGCACATGCGTTCTCCACGTTGGTGATGGGAATGCCCTCGATGCCCAGGGGCCTCAGCGCCACCTGCCCTCTGATGGAGTGCTGCATGGTGAAGAAGCCCCATGTCGTGTTTGAGAAAAATGCCGATTGTATGTCGCTTATCTTGACCTCGGGTACGTCATCCATGGTCCAGGCAAAGGCCTCTGCCACCAGGTCCTTTTCAGTGCGTTCAAGATGTTTGCCGAAGCGAGTCATTCCTACTGCAATTATATACACATCCCTCATCCCATAACTCCTTTCGAATGGCTTCTTCCTGTTGTCACGTCGAGAAGATCGCCCTCTTGTATGGTGAGAATATTGTTTACATCTCAGCCATGAGACGCTTAGCCTCGCCGGCATAGTATTTGTCTCCGGAAGTCGATGCCTTCTGGAGCAGGGCCTTGGCCTCATCCTCGCCGTCTGTCTTCATGAGTGTTTCTGCCAGAAATACCTGCCCCTCGGGGTCATTGGGGAATGACTTCTGGAATTCCCTCAGATACTGCAGCGAGAGCTTCTTGTCCTGAAGCGGCCAAGGCAACACGAACCAGAAGCGCCCCAAGGCCTTGATGGGTCCGCCGTCATAATACATCTTGTTCACCTGATAGGCTTTTTCAAATGAGCTCTGGGTCTTGTCCTTCAGTCCTTCCTTCAGTGCGGTGAGGACGCTTACGGAGTCAGAGTAGTTGCCCACCGAGAACCCATACCAGCAGTTCCCCTCAACTCCGTTTCCATTCAATGCGATGGCCTTTTCACCATATTTCATGCCGAGCTTGCCGTATTCCTTGCAGACAGCCTTCCAGTCAGGGGTGTTCCTCTTCTTGGATTCATTGGCAAACTCCCGGTATGACCGGGCCGCCTTCCATGCAGCCTCGTAACTAGCTGGATTCGCCTCAAGGGCCTTCACAAACATATCCCCTGACTGCTTGTAGCTCTCATAGCTCACCTTGCCCTTGTCATAGAGGGCATTGCCCTGGGCCATGAAATCCTCGGCTAAAAGAGCCATGGGCAACACAAACAATACACAGAGGAATACCATAATCGTTGAAACTCTCTTCATGGTATCTTCTCCTTTGAGGGTCTTACTTTTTTTCGTATGTTTTTTCGAAAACCTGGCCCTTGTAGTGGCTCCTTTCAAGGCTCCCCGGTTCGGCCCAGAGGATCTTGGGGTTGATCTTGAGGCGTTTGCTCATGGCATCCACTATCTCGTTTTCCAGGGCGGTGAGATCGGCCCCCGAGATCCCCTGAGCATGTTCGACCCTGATCTTGAGGGGGGGTGTGACCCGGGGCGGCTTCTCGTCCAGGACGATGCGCATCTCGCCGGTCACCCGGGGTACAAAATCGTTGACCACGCCCTTGAGGTGACTCGGGTAGACCATGACGCCCTTGACCTTGAGCATGTCGTCCGAGCGTCCTATCACCTTGTAGCGGAACCCGCTCCTCCCGCAGGGACACGGGTCGGTGAAGACCTGGTGGATATCCCCCATGCCCTGCCTTATCCAGACCCACCCATCACCTGCAAGCATGGTGAACAGGGCCTCTCCCTTGGCCCCGTTTTCGATGGGGATGGGTTCCTTAGTATCGGGATCCACCAGTTCGTAGTAGCAGAGATCGTCGGCAAGCCAGTGCATGCCCTGGTACTCTTCGTGGTCGCAGGAACAGCCGAACCCTGCACCGGCATCAAAGAGGCGGCAGCCATAGGCACTTTCGAGTTTCTTCTTGATCTCCGGTATGCCGGCACCGGGCTCACCACCGCAAAACAAAGTAGTGAAGCCCAGTTGGCCCACATCCTTGCCGACTATTTTCGGGGCCTGCTCAATGAGGTACTCCGCGAGGGACGGGGTCCCGACGTAAACCGTGCCACGGAAGAGATTCTGGATCAGAAGGATGCGCTCGCTCTTGGCCTCAGCCCCCACGGGCAGCATGGTGCAGCCCAGTTTCTGCATGCCCATCATGGTGGGAACGCCTGCGATCACCATGGAAAGGGCAAAGCACCACAGCACCCGGTCCTCGCTGCGTATGCCAGCCCGCCAGGCCCCACGGGCCATGACCTCACCCCAGAGCTCATTGATATCATACCTGGTTAGGGGATACGGCGTGGGTATGCCGGTCGTGCCGGTGGTGGTGCCGATATAGTCGAGCTCATCCACGGTCACCGGCATGATCTGCTCGATGGCCTTGAGGATGTCCCCACCGCTGTCAAGCACCAGCTGCCGTAAAGCCGCCTTGTCGAACAGAGCGACCTTCTCCTTGAACTCGTCAAATCCCCTCAATTTTTCTGGCTCGAACTTGGTCTGCTCAAAGAGCCTCGTGTAAAACGGTGCCTTGGCCTTCATGCGGGCCAGCATCTTCTTCAGCTTCTTGAGCTGGATTTTTTCAATTTCGGGAGTCTGAAACAGCGGCTCCATCTTCATGTCCCAGTATGGTCTACTATCGTGCATAGCTCTCTCCCTGCTTGTATTTTAGTATTGGAAATCAATGACAGTCTTCCCTGCATGCCACTCTGAGAAGACTGCCATTGATTATTCATCACTCTTCATCAAGGACCCCGGATAACTCCATGATTTTGTTAAATATCATCTCCTTGCCTTCTTGGTCCTTTTTCACGAACTCTTCGTCTTCCTCTATCTTCAAGAAGGTCGGGTCCTCCCACCATTTGCTCTTTGACTTTATAACGGGGTTCCCTGTTCCGGAAAATGCCATATGGAGGCTTGGCCCTCCAAGTAACTGAGCCTGCAACCTGTTTTCATAACTGAAATGCTCTTGCCAAATGTCACGGTCGAACCAATTGTTCATACCCACAGGACCTACGGGCATGCCAATAATGAATGAGGTTCCCTCCAGACGGTTAAGGAACAAAGCTGTTGCCCCGAGACTGAATAAAAGTCTTGTTTCAACGCGGTGCATGGCAGCAGCGGCGGCAGCGTAATCACAGGCAATCCCAAAATCTAATACCTTCCATAGGCATGAGGGTCCATATGCCCCTATCCCGGTCCCCTTGTTCGTGCTGACATACTTGATGTACTCCCCACACGATTTAAAACCACACGCCCCGCAGTCCCATAAGGGAGGTTTGGTCAGATCGGCACCGAGCAACAGCAGCGGTGGATGCTTACCCAGTTCTTTCAGCTTCTTGAAAACGACAGCATCATGCAACTGGAAAGCAGAGGTCTTTCCAAGAGTCGCTAGAACTTCATGAATGTCATCGAGATCATTGTCTGTGTCTGTCAGGATCTCCATCTTCAGATCGAGCTGATTGGTGATGGTGGGCGCCTTAGCTGCAGCTATCCCGCATGCCTTTGCTATCTCGAGAAGGTGATCCTGGGTAAATTCATCTTGAGTATATACCCCCATTGTTCAATCCTCCTTCTTGCTTTTTGCAGATCCCTTTTTCTTGCTGGGGTCCATTCTTAGGTACGGATGGTTTGCAATCTGACGGATGATGATATTGGATCTCCTGACTCCGTCTACCTGATTAGCCATGTGCGTCAGGTGATAGTCTGTCGGAGTGTCAGCATAGGGGTTCTTTGACATCACACCCAGAAGTATCCCTATGACCACTTCTGAATTCATGCAGAAATTGAGGTTTCTCCCAGCAAGACCCACTGAATAGCAGGGCTTGGAATCAACAAAAAGAGTGGATGCTGTCCAAAGCGCAGATCCCACAGCATACGCCAGATCATGTGCCCTGACCATACAAAGGGGCCCTTTGATTGCCGTGGTTCTCCGGCGGTCAGTGGTATCAATGATGCCATTCAAATGCTTTACTCTGTCATACACAAAAGAGCAGTCTGGCTCACCTCCACACAATCCACACCCCACATCCATGGGCGAGCTGTGTGCGCGGATGTCGCCGAGAAATACAACCACATCACTTTCCCTTACCATCACTGCTTCATAGAGAAATGGCTTCCTCAATCTCTCGGGCACCTCGTGATGGGCAAGGCGCTCCATCTCGCGAGCAATTAATTCCAACTCATCTTTTCCATAAGCTATTTCTGCCTCAACCCCATTTACGCCCCCGGTACACGGTGCTGTTAGTGCCGAGTTGACCATGAGCTTAGCTGCAATCAGTACGTTATCTTTTTTCGCCTGATCTGAGGGGGAATAGGGAGGCCACTCACTTATATGTATTCTCGCCATCTTTCGCTCCCTTCTTTTAGGTTATAGTTACGCGCCGATGTAACAAAGAATTACATGATATCCGCATTGTTTCTGGGGTAGTGTTTTTGGAGCATGCCTCCGCCTTCGGCCATAAGTCCCTCATTTACCCCGTCCTCAATAAGGGTGGCCCTGGCATCCCTGAAAAGTTTTTCTGTGATGTATTCAGAAGTAAGCCCATTCCCTCCTAGGAGCTGAATGGCTTCATGAGTTACCTCGAACGCCAGCTGCGTACATGTTGGTTTACACGCCACAGCATACTCGGCAAAAGGTGGGCTCATACAGAGATTAAAATTCAATACAGCTCTGGAAAACGCTCTTATTGTCTCGACCTTTGCAAACATACCAAAGATTCTTGCTCTTACAGATCTGTGCTGAATTAAGGGGAGACCTCCCTGCACTCTTTCTCTTGCATACGTAAGGGCCTCCTCAAAGGCTGCCCGAGCAATTCCTGTCGACCATGTGGCCATACATCCATTGGCATAAGCCAATAACATCTCGAGAAACTCCGGATAAAAATCCGGTTGAACGAACATGTACTCCTGGGGGATCCGCACATCATCGAAGTAAATCTCCCCCTGATTCAGATCCCTTTGCCCCATCTTCTTGAGGGCTTTTCCTTTGCTGACACCTTGGGTATCTAATGGGACTATGCAAACCCCGCTTCCAGCCATGCCCTTTGATGGATCAAGCTGGCAGAAGAGGAGTGCATGCGTTGCAATAGTACCACCAGAAACCCATGCAGACTTCTGTCCATTTATAATGTACTCATTACCTTTCAATCTGGCCTGTATATTTCCTTTGCACCTTGGGTCTGTGAAGAGATCTTGATTTATTGATACATAGTCAGTTCCATGATCAGGTTCAGTAATCGCCCAACATCCTCTCAAGCTGCCATCCGTACAGTTACAGAACGGGATCGTAATTTCCTCTATAAGCTTCTCATCCCCAGTTATACACGCTGCAAAAGCAGGAAAACATGCCACGCCTAACTGTATGGACAACCCGAAACTTCCCCATCCTAGCTCCTCAAACACAATATGGGTTTGAAACGGAGAAAGCCCTAGCCCCCCATACGTCTCGGGAATCAAAAGCTTGTGGTACCCAAGCTCATAAGCCTTTTTCATGAAATCCCAGAAAGGAGAACCGGCGGCGATAACCTCATCTGGGCTCATCTGATCCAACTCTATGGCAATCGGCCGCATAACCTTCTCGGCAAACTTATGAGCTGCATCACGTAGTGCAAGGTCTTCATCTGTCATCTTTAAACTTATATCTAGATACTCCATGTCATCCTCCTTATACTTAAAGTGGTCATTACAGTTTCACAGGAAGATTGTACTTCTTACAGTACTCTGGATACATTTCCTTGCCTGGCTTCAATAAGGGAAGAACCTGCAACACCTTGTTCACCGGACCTTTAGCAATGACCTGGCGAAGCGCCAAGGCCTTGGGAATGTTCAGTTGATTCAGCCAGAATTTGTGTACCGAGTCCCCAGACATCTTCATGGTAACCAACGGAGTTTTCTTTTGTGCTTCCGCACCGAAAAGGGGTCCATTCTCATCAACATACATGACCACATCAGGGTCATTCACAACAAAGAGAATGGTAATACCTTTTTCCTTAAGCTCCTTTCCAAAAACCCCCTCTTTAATCATCCTTTTCCAAAGATCGCCAAACAGCTCTAATGCTACTTTCTCGGTAAATATTGCCATACATTCCCCCTTATTATTTTTTAAACACCTTTTATAATAATGAGTTGCATAGAAACCCGCTTTACTGGTAAAATCTGAATACTCAAGAGCTCCTTTCTTATATTTTATTCAGCATGCCTGTGATCCATGCGTGTTTCCCGGTAACGCTCAAATCAGCGACACCCAATCTTGGCCCATTGACAACCTGCCTCACGAGCGCTTCCATGATAACTCTGTGGTTCAGTCTGATCATGTCTCTAACCTGAATCTATCAAGGAGTGATGTTTCGTTGATGTAAGAAGATGTATGTAATAATTTGCAATTAATGGGCCATGGCCGATATTATCTTTAATGCATTGTATTATTTAGTTAATTAATATTGCCACAATAAATTATGACTTTATTGAAACACTTCAAGACTTTATTCAGACAATAACCTGTTGATCATTTTTGAAAAGCTGATATCCTTATGCTCTAATATTGGGGGGAGGAGACATATGAAAGAATCATACCTTGATCTTGGCATGGAACAATGGGGATTCCTCGCTGCCCTGGAGGCCCTCGGTGGCACTGTTCATATTGCTATTCTCGACAGGATTGCCCCCCTCACAGCGGGTCAACTTATTGATCTTTTGAAAAAATCTGCCAGCTTAAGCGTTCTCCAGCAGACCAGTGATGACCGTTTCTCATTGAACTCATCACTGCCCGAGTCAGTGCAGAAGAAGATCGCAAGAATGAATTCAAGAAAGAACATATCCAAACTGGTGGATGCCCTTTATATTCAGAAGATCAACAAGGATGTCAGCCCGCATATCATTATACATCTCCTGGAAAGGGCAGGAAGGGATATTGAGGCGAGCATTCTGGAATTTGAGCTTGCAGATAAGCAACTATTGAAGAAGGGAACTATCGAGCTTGCTCACCAGTACCTCATGAACGCCATCCGCAGACTAACGTTGCTCGATCTGGATCCTGACACCAGCTCGCTTTACATAACACGCGCTTTGAAACTCTCAAACCTCTGCTATATCCTGGGCAGAGGGATCACCGAGCTGAGTGGGATACTGGATACAGCCAATGCTTTGTCAACAAGGCTGGGCGATAAACGGTCCCAGGCACTGATCAATCTCCAAATAGGCATGCTTTATTACTTCACAGGCCGTAGAGATGAGGCCTTTCTGGCTTTATCAGTGGGACTGGAAGAGGTGAACGACCTGGGAGATGAGGACATCCTCTCACAATCTGCTTTGCCGCTCGCAATGTTTTATTTCATGAAGGGTCAGTTCAGGGATGTCATGAAACATCTGGAGTATATTGAGAACCAAATCGGTATCAACGAAGAGACAACACATCCACTGACGTATATCATCTTCAGCTACAGTGCCCTGTATCTTGGCCAGTTCCATCGTGCTATCGGATTCCTTGATTCCAATCTCCGCCTGTCAGAGGAAAAATCTAATAAGGCTTTGGCCTCAATATTGAGGACAGTACTGGGCACAACACTCGTGCTCGTGAGAAAATTTCACGAGGCCGAGTTCCACCTCAAAAAGGCCAGACAGGAGTCATTGGACAGCAACAATGCCTTTGGATATCATTATTCCGGGGGAGGACTAGCCTTTCTTTATTACATGTCCGGCGACCTGGAAAAGAGTTATGAGGTCTTGAAGGATACCGTTGAGAGAGCGGAACACACAGGACTCACCCAGCAGTATTCCTCACCCTGGATCCTTGAGATCATCTATGAATTCCATAAACACGGATTTGATCCCATCCCGCACTGGAATTACATCGATATTATGGAGACCAACTTAAGTGGCATAAATGTGCACCTGCGGGGCGTGGCCTTGAGGTTGCGGGCGCAGGAGAAAATAGACCAGGGAGTCGTAGAAAAGAAACTGATAATGGCCGACCTCGAAACCAGCAAGGCATGCCTCGAACTCTCTGGAAACTATATACAGCTGGCCAAGACGTTGCTTGAAATGGCACATATCGAACTCCTGACCAATAACAAAGAACATGCAAAAGGTTATGTGCAGGATGCATGGCGACTATTTGGTGGTTATGCCGCTGATTTCTTCCCGGACCAGTACAAGGCTCTCCTTGAAAAGAAACAAATTGCAGAAGACAAGAGGCCCACGAGAGATGATTATCTCAGTCAATACTTTGAAGAGATGGATTCCATCAAATCCAGCATGAGCCAGGAAGAAACGTTGCATAAGACAATAATTTCAACAAACCGTTTCTTTGGTGCCGAACGTGGTGGGTTGTTCTGGTTTGCTGATGGGAAGTACACCAGGAAACCTGAATTACGGGCTTCAAGCAATCTGACAAAAAGTGAGGTGGATTCACCAGAGTTCAGGCTGTGTATGGAGTATGTACTCAAGGCTTTCAAAACGAGCAAACCCCTGGTTGTCAGAAAAGATATTTCAACGAACGCTTTCAAGGGGGAGAAGAAACGGTCCATCCTGTGTATTCCATTTGATGTTCAGGGGATGTCACGTGGCGTTCTGTATCATGACAACTCATATATGCAGGATGCTTTTGACTTTCTGGATATCAGGATGATGACTCTTCTTGGAAAGCATATGTCCGATATGGTCGATTTCCTCCTCAACACCATGAGGATAAAAGACGAAAATGAAAAGCTATCCAGAGAGCGGGATACTTCTCAGCATGAGTTTAAAAAATTCCAGCTCATTGCAAAATCCCAGGTTATGAGGGAACTGATGACAATGGCGGGCCAGGTGGCTGCAACGGACACGAACGTGCTCCTAACAGGTGAGACAGGAACAGGAAAAGGCTTGATCGCGAGGTGGATTCATGACAACAGCAGAAGATCTGAAAAACCATTCATAGTTGTAGACTGTGCAACGATCCCAGAAAACCTGGTGGAAAGTGAGCTTTACGGTTATGAAAAAGGGGCCTTCACCGGGGCAGACAGACAGAAGCTCGGTAGAGTCGAGCTGGCGAACAATGGTACCCTCTTCATGGACGAGATTGGTGAGCTTCCACTTAACCTCCAGACAAAGCTCCTGAAGACTCTGGAGGAAAAAACCTTTTTTAGGATTGGGGGTGGGCGTTCTATCAGATCGGATTTCCGCCTCATCGCGGCAACAAATCGAACCCTCAAGGACGAGGTCGCTTCTGGCCGCTTCAGGGAAGACCTCTACTACCGACTCAATGTCTTTCCCCTATTAATTCCACCCCTCAGAGAGCGTGAGGCAGACATCATCGAACTGGCAGGATATTTCATCGGACTCTACGCAAAACAGTATGGCCGGACAGGTCTTAAGTTTTCCAGGAAAGATCACCACATGTTGACGTACTACACCTGGCCGGGCAATGTACGGGAGTTGCAGAACATAATTGAAAGGGCAGTCATTCTTGCAAAGGGAACTGAGATCATAATACCACTTTCCTCGGCAGGATCCATATCAGGAACAAAGGGAATCTTTGATGAACTTCCAACACTCGACGACCTACAGTGCCGATATATTAGGCATGTATTCGACTATACCAAGGGAAGGGTCAGCGGGCCTGGCGGCGCAGCAAAGATCCTCGGCTTGAAGCGCACGAGCCTATATTCCCGCATGAAGTCCCTAGGTATGAAGAAATAAGAGATATTCTATCGTCTATCCTCTAAGAGCATAACCGATTATAAATCACTTTAGGGAAGAATATTGACAATACTATGGAGCTTAATGAGAACCCGCTCTACAGAAATTCTTATATGACTGATGATTCCTTCGATTTAGACACGGTCTGTGGATGTCAGAAAATTGATGATCTTGGTTTCAAATCTATGGTTTCGTAGATACAAGCTCAGAAAGCCGATTCTGGCAAAGAACCATCGGTTTCTTAAGACTTCTAGATCATATCATCTATCGTATAAACTTATACAGGAAAGCCCGGCACTAATAGCAAAAATTACTTTACCGTCAAGCTAAAAAATATGGTAAAATGAATATCCATATAAATGGAGCTTGTGTAATGTTTGACAGCGAGGAGACTCTGGTTCGTGCCTTTGATGCAGCTCTACTCGAAGAGAACTCTCCGTTCTCACCAGATTGTATTGCAATGGAGTTTGACTATAGGGAAGGACGAACTGACTTAATTATTTCTGATGTTCAAGGAAATCTGATTGCCTTTGAGATGAAATTGGAAAAATGGAAACAGGCTCTGCATCAGGCATATCGGAATTCGAGCTTTGCCCACTATTCCTATGTTGTTCTACCTTCTAGGACAGCACAGAAAGCGGCCAAGCTGGAGCAAGAGTTCCTAAGGCGTGGTGTGGGGCTATGTTCGGTTGAAGGTACAAAAATTCGGATTGAGATTAATGCTAGGCGGGCCGAACCCCTTCGCCCATGGCTTACGGAATCAGCCATCGAATATCTTTACGGAGGGGAATCATGTCTAGTGAGGCACGCTTTCAAAATATAGCAATAGCTATTTGCGATAGCAAATCTTACACAGATCCCTCGTATATTGGCGCAGGAGCCTTCAAAGAAGCCTATCTCGCTAAAAACCCCAGTAATCTTCCTGTGGCTCTAAAGATATTTGACCCCATTAAATGCAACTTGAGTAGGGCCGAAAGAGAAATTGAGGCGATGCGGAGGTGTGACTCCCCATTTATAGGGAAGGTTTATGACTGGGGAGAAATCCGTACTGACGACAGCACCTCTTTCCTGTTTTTGGTAGAGGAATACATTCCTGGGGGTACACTGACTGAGCGATTAAGATCCACTAGTCCGAGCGTTATTCAAGTCTGCGATTATGGAAGCACCTTAATGAGAGCTGTATACCACCTTAAAGATAATTCACTCGTTCACCGGGACATAAAACCAGATAATATAATGTTTCGATCTGGTGGTGATGATGTACCTATTCTTGTTGATTTCGGATTGGTACGGGACTTAAGCTGCTCATCTATAACCCCAACACACTTTCAGCATGGCCCCGGAACTCCTTTCTTTGCATCTCCTGAGCAACTCAATAACGAAAAATCTCTTATTGACTGGAGATCTGATCAGTTCTCAGTAGGAGTTGTATTATGCCTCTGTCTGACTGGAAGTCATCCATATCAGCAACCCGGTCAGAATAAGATGCAAGTAGTAGAACAAGTCTACTCTCGTGCAACATTTAGTGCTCTGATCTTTGAGAAAATCAACGAAGTTGGTTGTGGTTTTCTTATGAAGATGGTCTCACCTTGGCCTGTTGAAAGGTTTGCTCATCCAGACTTATTAATCAGAGAGTTTGAGAATCTGAAAAAAGGACTAATATCATGAGTGCATATCTTCAGATGGGACATGACACAGAGAATTTGGTCGGCGAGCCCGATTTGGAAGAGTTTAGAGGGATAATACTAAGTCCAGTTAACCGTGAACCCAATAAACTTCGGGAGTACGTACCCGAATTCAGAAGACGTGGGAAATATGACATAATTCTCGACCCCCAGTTGTACTTTCCGAGAGGGCAACGTGAAAACCTTATGCAGCAACCGTACTTCCCGGATGCATTTGATACATCGGACTTCAGTTCTGCAGAAGGTTGGGCTGACGTTGTCGATAAATTGGCTAATTTTGCAGTGGAAGTAGGTGTTGATGGAGTGGCATCTCCAGTTAGCATGCCCCGGAGATGGACAGACGAATTCTATGATGTGTGCGTTGAGACGAGCCATATTCTATCCAGAGTTCTTGGTGAAGACGCAAGAGCCTTGACGACTTGTTTACTGTCTCTCTCTGACCTAGATGATAAGAACAGAGCAAGACAAATTGCCAGCATAATGACTAGGCACGAAACACAAGGGTATTATATTGTTGTTAATACCGAAATAGAGCCTCGGCTCGAGTTGACTGATGCCGATGGTCTAGCCACCCTCATGATGCTGATTGGCTTACTTAAACAATACGCCCCGGTTACCGTCGCATTTTCGTCTTCTGACATGATATTGTTCAAGGCGGCTGGTGCCACAAACTGTTGTACTAGTAAGTTCTTCAATCTAAGAAGGTTCACGATGTCTCGGTTTGACGAACCTCCTACAGGCGGGGGAGGACAACTGCCATACTGGTTTGAACATAACCTTTTGGCATTCATCCGGGAAGCGGATATGCGGAGGCTCCAGAGAGACGGCTTCAGTCATATTATCGGGGGTCTTCACTCAAACAGTCGTTCAGGAAGAATCGTATTGGATTTTCTCAAGGAAAGCCCAGGCGAAGCTTGGTTAGGGAAGAGTTGGCGGCAGTATCTGAGTTGGTTCGGAAAAATAGAACAGGAGATTTCTGATGAGGGTATAACCGCTGTCAGAGAGTGGCTCAAAACGGCAGAGCGTAATTGGCAAGAGCTTGATGATGAAGAAGTGTTAATGGATGAACCACGAAATGATGGAGGCTGGATTCGGCGTTGGCGTCAGGCACTTAGAGACTTCAGCCGTTCTTAATTTCTTTTGAGCTGGCCCTATCCCGTCGTCGACATAGATGCTCCGTTGGCGCTCATTCTGTAGATTTCTTGGAAACCTGACAGGTGAATGTTTTTTAAGATATAATCATCACTCACAGTAGTTTCGCTCTCCGGATGATCTATAAAGCAAGCCACCTATCGATATCCTCACAAACTGTTTAAAAAACAACCTCTCAGAAATTGAACATCTCGTGACCTAATCGAAAGTTGGAGTCTGAGCTGGGAAGACAAATAATAATCGAGAGATCTTCTTTCAAATATTTTATGAGTCCAGATCTCTTATGCATAACTCTTTGACATCAATATATATATGGCGTACAATAACAACATTTAATGAAATGGAAAATCAAGCGTGGTGATATGACAGATGGGGTTTCTAAAAAATCGAAAGGCAAGATAAATGAGGAGACTGCCTAAAGAGATACTCAATTATTTTGCCACATATACTGAGACAAGGTTTAATTTCAGGCGACTGATAAATTACAAGTGGACGAACAATGAATTAACCCTTGACCTTTCGCTCTTTCCTTCCTTTCAGGCGCTTCTGCTTCAAAAGATCAAAGAAGGAGACCTGTCACCTGTAAGGATCAAACAGAATGACTATACGATCATCATGGGCAAAGAATCGCTGCTCATGGAGATCGAGGTCATATTAAACAAGAGATGCAACAAGGATCTCCTGGAAAAATGCCTGAATGATGAATATGCCCGGCTTGATCAAAACAAGGTTTTTGGGGAGGGGCAGAGCAGCGGGATCGTGCCCGCGGAAGACAACCCGGAAGGCAGTGAATTACTTGAAAGGCAAAAGGCATCCGCCGCGAAAGAAGGATTACGGATATACAATCTTTCTCTCAGGAGAGAGTTTGAAAAGATGTTGAACAAGCTTCAGGATAGGATCGTTCAACAAAAGAAGGAAGAGCTCAACATAGAATACACGCCGTCCGCAATATTCGGCATCGCCAATTATGTAAATCAGAAGTTTGAGAAGATCAAAACAATAGGCAACACCTTTACAAGCAGTGATGATTACATAAAGGCACTGTCGCACTATTTCGAGGACACGATTGATGATATCGTCATCTATGACCTCTATTATAATCTCCATAAGTATGCTGATTTTGCAAAGCTGGGCACGTTATATCTGTTCTTCCATATGCTGAGAAGCAAAGGCGAGGCTTACCCGTTATATTTTATAGAGGCGGAATATCGAGCGTCCGGTTCGGAGGTCACGCTCAGCTTTCCCCGCAACCTGATGCTACTGAATACACCGGCGGTAAATTATTTTAAATATGACAGTGTCCTGACAGTCCCGCGGGCATCTTCCATCGCAGCCATGAATGCCCACCTTGGCGCAATGGAGACATTCTTCCAGACGCAGTACGGGTTCCAAACCCCTTGTATCATGGAGCCGTCCTTTCGTCGGATTACGCATGCAGACAACAAGTTTCCCTCCATCAACAGCAGGATCGGCCTGCAAACAATAACGAATGAAGACAAGAGGCTGTTGGACTATTCCGAGCTCATGACCAGGATGGAAATGAATGAGGAAGGAAGGTTTTCTGATTTCATTGATCAGTATGTTCAGGGCACTGTTCCCAATCATCAGGAGGAAGTGGACAGGAGGTATCTCGAACGATATTCCTTCAAGAGTCCGCAGAGGTATATGTCAGAGAGCCCGCTTCCCCTGAACACTTCGCAAAAGCGTATTCTGCTTGCGCTTGCCCATGAAAAGAACCACATAATCGTGGTTGACGGGCCGCCGGGCACGGGCAAGTCGCACACGATCGCTGCCCTGACCTATTGGGCCAACGAAAATAATAAATCAGTGGTGATCACCTCGCACAAGCAAGAGGCGCTTGATGTGATCGACCGCATGCTGACCGACAAATTCAAATCACTTCACCCGCAGGCAAAGCCCTCAATAATACGGATGGACAGGGAGACAGGCTCGGCGAACAACCTTCAGAACACCCTGCAGAATTCAGTGGTGGGCGCGGCGAACGAGCGAGCCCTGGAATATAACAGGCAAGCCGTTGAGAATGATGAAAGGAAACAAGGCAGCAGCCTTATCCGAAAGATAGAGGACAGATTAAGGCAATCCGGCTGTTATGAAGAAACGGTTCAGAAGATCATTCGGTTTGACAGTATTGACCAGGCCCTGACACAAGAACCTGAGCTTGCCGCCCTGCTTGAAGGTATAAGGCAGCCCCAAGAGCAGATTGATTTTGAGGTGATCAATGACTTATTAGCCTCGGGCGCCATGCAGGGTTTCGGGGATATAAGCCTTGAGGAATACGCCTACCTCCTGAGCCAGAAACAGAGAATACCGGATATTTTGAACGCCTGTGAAAAGCTCAACCGCATTCCGGAGGTTGATCGAAGGCTCCAGACATCCCTTGAGGAAGTGCCGTCCGATTTCTCGTCCCTCCTTGACAAGCTCAAGACTCATTTCAAAGACAGCATCAAGGTCTCAGCCATCACCACAAAGCACTCCACTACGGGCTTCTTTCAGAAACTGCTGGGCAAGGCACCCAAAGAAGAAGACCTCAAGGCACTTCTTGATGCCTTAACCAGCTTGCAGTTTTCAAATGTCGTCAAAGAAATCGCCCATATCCTGAACAAGGAAAAAGAAGACATCACCATTTACGACTTGGCAACAGGTGTGGGAAAAATTCGTCTTGCACTTTCCCTGCGAAGAGATCAGGACTTGCTCGCGTCATACCGTTCGCTGCCAGGAAATCAGAATAAAGATATCAGCGATATTTATGAGGCATTCCGAAGATTAGACGACGCGAAAGAACGGCTCAGTCCCGAGGTCTACCAGGCATTGCGGTCTTTGTTCAAAACCTATGGCACCTTGCTTGAGCATTTCGGCATTACCGAAAAGAGGCTCGGTGATCTGGCCAAGTTCAGCGGCCATGACGAGCAGGTCTCAAACACCTGGCAGTGGATCCAGCTGCATTCCTATCTTGCATGGCATTCACACACACCGGCCCTTCATCTGACGGACATGAACAGCTACTACCGGCTCAAACAAAAGGAGATAGAACACCTCAACGATCAGCGCCTGAAGAACCTCAACAACCATCTGGGCGAGATGGCCAGGATCAAGGTCTCCTATGACGGCGGGAAGCGCCTTTCCATCGATGAGTCCAAGGTTCTCCTTGAGAGCGTGTCCTGCATCATTGCCGAACCAGGCACCATCTCACGGCATTTCCCCATGGAAGAAGGCCTGATCGATGTGCTCATCATTGACGAAGCCTCTCAGGTCTCTATTGCCGATTCCATCTCGCTGATCTTGCGAGCCAAACAGGTCGTGATCTTCGGCGATGAGTACCAGTACGGCGCCGTGAGTGCGACCAATGTGAGCGCCCGCTATTCAACGAGTTATTTCAGCAAGATCATCAGCGCCTTTGCGGATGATTACCATACGACCGTCTCGGCGGCAGCTGAGAAGGAGCTCATTGACGAGGTCTCCCGCGAGAATCCGCCTGACGAACAGATGATCGACATTCCGCTTAAGCCTGAGCCGGGAAAGATCCTATGGCTCAAAACCTTTGACATCCGCACCTCGACCTTGACCTTTGCCAAGGCCATAGCGAACTATACCACCTCGCTCAAGGAACACTTCAGGAGCTTCCCGGAGATCATAGGCTATTCAAACGATCATTTTTACAAAGAAGCCCAGATGGAGCTGATCATCAACCGCATTCGGACCAAACCCATCGGTGAGGTCCTAGCATTCATCCATGTTCATACCCAGGGCAAGGCCGGCCCCAATACCAACCTGGACGAGATCGAGGCCATTGCCACTGACATGAAGCAGCGCGTCGATCACGGCTTCAGGGGAACAATCGGTATTATCACGTCGTTTAAAGAACAGCAGGCCAGGATGGAGCAGTCTTTCAACGAGCGGTTCAACATGGCAGCCCTCAGGCGTGACCATAAGCTTTCGATATGGTTTGTGGGGGATGTCCAGGGCGAAGAGCGCGACATTGTCTACTATTCCTTTGTGGAAGATAAAGAAATCCAAAACGCAAATCTGGCCACAATCTATCCTGTATTAGGCGGCACGGCGGACACTATCCGCAGCCTCAAGATGCAAAGGCTCAATGTGGGATTCAGCCGCGCCAAGGACACCATGGTCTTTGTGATGAGCCAGCCTGTCGAACAGTTCAGCAACACGCGCCTCGGCGATGCCCTGAAACACTATCAGCAGACGCTGAAAACAACCATGCAGAAAGATTTCTTCATCGAGGACGAAGCGGTGTTTGAATCGCCCATGGAAAAGAAGTTGTATGCACTTCTTCTGGAGACCGGGTTTGTCAAACAAAGGCGTGAATATGTAAAGATCATCCCGCAGTTTGACATCGGCAGGTATCTTGCAGCCGAGTATGGCGCAAGCATTCCAAAGTACAGGGCGGATTTTCTTCTTACCTATGCAAGGTCCGGCAAAGAAGAAACCCTGATCCTGGAATATGACGGCCTTGAGTACCATTTCAAGAACCCGCAGGATGTCACCGGCCTGAACTTCTCGCAGAGCTATCTCGATTATGACACGGCACGGCAGCTGGAGCTGGAAGGCTACGGCTACCGGTTCATGAGAATCAACAAGTTCAATCTCAGGCCGCAGACGCCCGGGCAGACGCAGGCAGAGGTGCTGAGCCAGATGCTGGAAAAGAGTTTTGATGGGCTATGATCGGATGAAAATGGAGTAGAGATGGAGAAATCGCTGGTTGTCTTTGAAGGATATAAAATACGGAGGCATTACGACGAGAAAGATGAAAAATGGTATTTCTCCGTCGTTGATATTATCCAGGTCTTGATTCAGCAACCCGATTACCAAGCAGCGAGAAACTACTGGAAGGTATTGAAAAACCGGCTGAATAAAGAGGGGAGTGAGTCGGTTACAAAATGTAACCGACTGAAAATGGAAGCAGCCGATGGTAAAAAATACCTGACCGATGCAGCCGATCCTGAAACTATCTTACGGCTCGTCCAGTCTGTACCTAGCCCAAAAGCCGAGCCGATAAAACTCTGGCTGGCCAGAGTCGGTTATGAGCGCATGCAGGATATGGCTGACCCGGCTCGATCTGTGGACAGGGCAAGGGATTTCTGGCAACAGCACGGAAGAAGCGAAAAATGGATACAGCAGCGGATGATGGGACAGGAAACCCGCAACAAGCTAACCGATTACTGGAAAAACCATGAAATTAAAAAAGAAGAGGAATACGCCATTCTGACCAACATCATCCACCGGGAATGGGCGGATGTGACCGTGAAAGAGCATAAAAAGATCAAAGGGCTGGAAACGCAAAATCTTCGCGACCACATGAGCGAGGCTGAACTGATTTTTACTGCCCTGGCAGAACTTTCTACCAGGCAGATTGCGGAAAGCGTCGATGCCACCGGCATGGCAGAAAACAAGGTGGCGGGCAAAAAAGGCGGCAGGATCGCCCGAAAGGCCAGGCTGGAACTGGAAGCAAAAACCGGCAGGAAAGTGGTTACCGGGGAGAGTTTTCTTCCCCCGGCACAAAAGCAATTAACAAAAAAGAAGTAAAAACCAGGGGGCTTCTTGAACGTGCAGGGACTGCCGGAAGCGGTTCATGGAGGATAAATGGCAAAGATGCAACTAACCGATGAAGAAAAAGCTTCTTTGATTGAAGCCATCAATAATGGGATGGAGCCGAGACCCGAGCTCCTGCCAAAGCTGTTCCCGGCCATGGCCGAGAAGTTCGACGTGCAGGCCCTGGACCGGGCCAAAATCCCCACCCTGGAATACGCGGGCAAGAGATCCAAGGCCGCAATCCTTGCCGAGGCCCACGCGGGAATAGGGGCCGCGCCCCTGCAGACCGTGCGCTGCCTGGGCGAGATGAACAACGGAGAATGGAAAAACCTGATCGTCCAGGGAGACAACCTGCAGTTCCTGAAGACCTGCTATCGCAATGTCGATCCGCTGATTAAGGACAAGGTCAAGGGTAAGGTGAAGCTCATCTACATTGATCCGCCGTTTGCGACGAAAGGAGACTTCCATTCAAAGGATGGTGTAGCAAGCTATATTGATAAGATCGAATCCGCTGAATTTCTGGAAAACCTACGGGAACGTCTTATCTTTATGCGAGAAGCCCTCACTGAGGATGGAAGTATCTACCTGCATCTGGATTGGAAGAAATATCATTATGTTAAGGTTTTAATGGATGATATTTTCGGATCGTCGAGTTTTAAGAATGAGATTATCTGGTACTATACGAACAAATTGGGAACAGGGGGTAATACTTTTGACAGTCATCATGATAGTATTCTTGTATATGTCCAATCAAATCAGTGGATACATCATCCAATTTATCAACCTGTAAAAAAACAAAAAATGCAACCAGTAACGCAGAAAATCAATGGTAAAAGGGTATGGCTCCGTGATGATGATGGTAATCTCAAATACGAGATGGGTGCTGCAGATCGTAAAGTAGGTGATGTTTGGGAAATCCCATATATTAACCCTGTGTCAAATGAGCGATTGGATTACCCTACCCAAAAACCAGAGGCTTTGCTTGAATGGATAATTTTAGCGTCTTCAGAACCCGGTGACCTCGTTATGGATGTATTTGCCGGCTCCGGTACGACCGCTGCTGTCGCCGAAAAGCTGAGCCGCCGCTGGATTACCTGTGATTTTGGCAAGCATTCCATTTACACCATGCAGAGGCGACTTCTGCGCATCGGCGAGTCAAAGGCCCTACTGGAAGAAAAGGACGATAACGGCAAGGTGACCGTGAAAAAGGGAGCCCCCTACATTAAGACGCCGAAGCCCTTCTGTGTGGTCTCTGCGGGCGCCTATGATTTCTCCCATGTCATGGATCTGCGCAGGCACAAGGACAAGTACATTGATTTCGTCCTGGCCCTGTTCGGCCTTGTGCGCGATGACGAAAAGGCAGGCAAGTTCAGGCTGGCCAACATCTATGCCGTGTGGGACAACCACCCGGTGGAGGTTTACCCGATCTGGGACGATGAGTTTCTGAGACAAGTCAGGGTCGACGAGGCATACCTTCGCGGGATTCTCACCCAGGCAGGCTCACGGCTTAAGGGCGAATACTATATCATCACACCAGAGAGCTGCACCAATGTGGGCGATACCACGCTTAAAAACCAGGAAGGCAAGGATGTCCGATTCCTGATCAAGCCCTTTCCCTATAAGGTCCTGGAAGACGTCTCGCGCCATTTCGTGCTCTGCGAACAGCCAAGCACGCAGGCCAATGTAAACAACCTCGTCACCTCAACGGCCTTTTACTTCAACGACGACGTCAGGATAGAGGCGGTCCGCATGGACAAGGGGCTCAGGCTGACCGGGTTTGAGACAAAGATACTGGATAAACAGGGCAACAAGTTTGAAGGATTGTCGGGCCTGGCCATGCTACTCATCGATCTTGATTACGAACCGGACAAGCCTTTTGATATGGACAGGACTGTTTTTGCCTCGGATATTGCCGAAGATGGCTTAGTGGTCATTGATAAGCTCACCGAAAGTGTCGGCCTCATCGCCATTGATAGACACGGCAATGAATCCAAACCCTACATGCTGGAATAGCCATGGCAAAGACAAAAAGGATAAAGACAGTCGAAAGGCTCAACCTCTCCGAGCACACGCTGGATATCAACCTGCGCAAATGCAGCTATGACAAGTTCCGCTTCTCGGAGATCGAGGACTATGTGCAGGCCGTCACTGGCGGCAGGCAGTATCAGTTTGACGCTATCAAAAACACCATGATCTATCTCTGGGGCCGCGGGTATAAAGACGTCGCAGCCCTTGCCAAAGAAAATTTCGAACACAAGGAGCATATCCGGGAGCGGTTCGGCTCGCTGGAGATAATGCTGGGGCACCTGCCGCTGGCCGACCGTCTCTCGGGGGTGGTGCACATGGCCACCGGTACCGGCAAGTCGTATGTGATATTTGCCCTGGCGTATCTCTCCGTGGTCATGGGGCTCACAAAAAGGGTGCTGGTCCTGGGGCCGTCTTCAACAATCATCGAGGAAGGACTACGGGATAAGTTTGCAGATTTCATGCACAGGAGACAATGGAACGATCTCCTGCCAAAGGAATACCAGGGTAAGGCCATTGATATTCTGACCAACAACGATGCCATTGAAGATGGCAGCATCACCATCGAGAATATCAATGCCATCTATACTGTTGGCGGCATCCGCGACACGCTCTTCAAGAACACCAGGGAGGTACTGGTGCTGGGCGATGAGATCCACCACGCCTACTCGCACCTGAATTTCAACGTGGCAAGGCACGAGCTGGAAATGGACCAAGAGGTGGAGGCGGGCAAAGGCAAGGATTCGGAGGAAAAGACCGAGCGGCTCTGGATGCAGTTTCTCAAGAAGAACAAGGAGATCACGCGCCATATCGGTTTTACCGGCACGCCTTACAACAAAGATGATTATTTTTCCGACGTGATCTATGACTACAATATCCGCACCGCGATTAATGAGAAATACATCAAGGACATCAACCCCATCATCAACGTGGAGACCGATGGCGGGGTAATGGAATGGACAACAGAGCGGCGTTTTGCCGTGGTCTATCAGAAGCACATCGAGAATTCGGAAAGGTATGCGTATAAGAAAAGAAACGGGAAGCGCCAGGTAAAACCCATCACGGTTTTCTACTGCCCCACTCAGGCCAATGCCAGGACACGCTCGGAAGAGTTCATCCATTTTCTGGCCAAATGGGAGAAAGAGAAAAACAGCTCAAGCGGTACGGAAGCGGAGCTTGACCGGATGGCGCGGGAAAGGGTCATCTGTGTAACTTCCAATATCTCCGCATCAGAGTACAAGCTTCAGCTGGACAATATCGAAGAGACCAACCCGGACAAAGCAGGCGGCAGGGTTGAGTTCATCTTCTCCGTGGGCAAGCTCCTGGAGGGCTGGGACGTGGACAATGTCTTCCAGATAGTCCCCATGGAGGAGCGTATTTTTAACTCGAAGCTCCTGATCTCCCAGGTACTGGGCCGGGGCTTGCGCATCCCGCGCAAGGTTCTGGCCGTTGATATCCAGCAGACCTATCCAATGCTGACCGTGACGAATCACGAGAAGTTCGCTACTCACATCAGAGAGCTGATGGACGCCGTCACCAACGCGGACATGTACATCACCTCAGAGCCGCTTTCACAGCGTGATGATGAGAACTGGCGCGGCAGGCATCACTTTGCGCTTTTCAACCTGAACTATCTTCCGGGGGTACGCCTGGAAGATAACCCGGCACCTGAAGATCCCCTGCCGCTGTCCCGCGAGCTTGTCCTGACAAGGTACAGCGTTGATGAGAACGTGAGGATCGAACGCATCAAGGGCACGGACAAGTATGTCCTGCAGAAGAAGACCATGACAGTGGACAGTGTTGTTGATGAACGCCATCGCCGTTTCAAACTGCGTGAGTTTGAGGGCATCCATTTCGATTTCGGCAGCGGCGAATACCATAGATGCCCTGAAGAAGGCGAGATCAGGGACGCGATCCTCTCGGCCATGGAAAAGGCCGGGATACCCCACAATGGGCTGACTGAGGATAACAGGAAGCAGATCGAGCTGTACTTCAACCAGTTCCTGCCGCGCGGGACGAAACGCCGCGTGTTCGAAAACGTTACCGGTAACCTCGTTCCGGGTTCCACCATGAACCTGGAACGCGCTTCGCTGAGGATCGGCGAGCTGGAGCGCGATGCCACGGCATTCATCAGCGAGGACTATGAAGAGGAGCTTGATGACAGGTCGCGGGTACTGATGAGGCATCTCATGGCAACGCGGAAACCCAGAAAGCCGAAGGACAGGCAGCTTACTCTGAGCTTCATTGATTCGACAGGCCTGCTGGATAAACATGGCGAATATGTGCGGGCGATCCTTGAGAACGACGACCGGCCGCCGTACATCGTCAACCCCTCTGTTCTGAAATCGCCGCAAAGCGCTGTGATCGTTTCGCATTATCCGGAAAAGGAATTTGTTTTCCTCTTGCTGGAGCACGGGCAGTATCTGGATGCCTGGATAAAGTCGCCTGACAAAGGCTTTTACACGATTGATTATGAGTACTGGAAAGGCGGCAAAGACCGCGTCCGCCATGGATTCAACCCGGACTTCTTCATCAGGATAGACCTGGACCACTACATCTCTCTGCTGAAAAGGAAAAGCGATGGGGGGCATCTGGCAGGGCTGAAAGATCTGCAGGATAAGGGATATGAAACCATTATACGGGTGGTGGAAATAAAGTCGGATGACGACGATGATGAGGCAACACCTGCCAAGGCTCAGTGGGCAAAGGCCCATTTCGATTCAGTCAATGCAAAATTGCTGGAGCCTCTGCCAGGGGATTTCCCGCCGGAATATAAAGACCACATAAAGCAGTTCTATACATTCGATCTCCTCAAACCCGAGGGGTATGTCAAATGGTTTGAAAACATGCGGACAGGAAATGCATTTGGGTAGAGAAAAATAATAGATACAATCAAGAAAATCATTATTGATGGGGTGGGCAATGATCGAACCGGCTCACAATCCGAGTCACATGCAGCTGCTAGGCTGGGAGGCCCCCTCGCTGCAGGTGTCCCACAAATTATCAAATATTTTCTCTGCTCATGAGAAATCAAGATATTAGGATTTCTTCGATTTCTGTTCGGTTTTGAGTTTAATGATGAATGGATGTCCGAGCAGTATATTATTCATGATCACATCGATACAGAATTAAGACATTCCGTGAAGCCGTCAGTTTAAATTTATTGACAATATACAAGTAATCCTGGATTTATGATTAAAATAATGAACCGAGGTCTTTTCTATGAGAGAACCTGCCTCCATGAGGTCAACCGGTATGATGAAGAATGAACCATCAAGAATGAACCGGGTATATCGTAAGTGGCCGAAGAAGACAGTTGCAACCTCGGTATGGCTCCGTCAGTTAGGTGTATCCACGAGACTGGCTGACTGGCATGTGAAATCCGGATGGCTGGAGAATTTCGGTGCCAGGGCCTTCAATCAGCCGGGCGACAGGGTGGAATGGCAGGGGGGGCTCTATGCGCTGCAGACCCAACTCGGCATGACCGTTCATGCAGGTGGGAGGACCTCTCTGGAGCTGCAGGGGCTGTCACACTATGTCCCTCTCGGAGAACATAAGAGAGTCATTCTGGTAAGCGATACATTCGAACAGCTGCCCGCATGGTTCCGAAAGAGGGACTGGGGTGTGCTCATAGAGCACGTCCGAACGTCTTTATTTAAGAAGATACCGGTAGAGTCTGCAGTTCAATACGACTGTGGAGGATTCGAGATACTCATATCGAGCGCGGAACGCGCTGTCATGGAGCAGATGCATCTGATACGAAACAACGAGGATGTCGATCATGTATACCAGCTCATGGAGGGGCTCAATACTCTCAGGCCTGGTGTTGTGCAGGAACTCTTAGAGAACTGCAAATCGGCACGGGTGAAGAGGTTCTTCCTGTGGAGCGCTGAGACGATCGGACATGACTGGTTCAAGCGTCTTGAGATCTCGGCAATTGATCTGGGGAAGGGCAAACGCCAGATCTACAGGGGTGGCCAGTTCAACCACCGCTACCAGATAACCGTTCCCAAGCCCGGGGGACTGCCCGGTGTTTGATAAAAGGTATGAGGCTCAGGTCCGATTACTCATCCGCTGCCTTCCCATAGTCAGCAGGTATTCCTGCTTTGCCCTCAAGGGCGGGACTGCAATCAACCTGTTTATAAGGAATCTGCCCAGGGTATCTGTTGACATCGATCTGACGTACCTGCCGCTGAAACCAAGAGATGAATCCCTTGCCGAGATGAGCGATGCCCTCGTGTCGATAAGACATGATATTGAACGCATCATACCAGGTGCGCATGCCCGTGGAAGCATCGCACAGAGTTATGTGGTGAAGCTCCTCGTGAATACAACGGACGCTGTCATCAAAGTTGAGCCGAACATCATCCTCAGAGGGGCGATCTATCCTTCCCTGAGCATGGATCTTTGCCAGGCTGCGCAGGAGCAGTTCGGGACCTTTGTCAGTGTTCCGATACTTTCACTTGCCGATCTTTATGGAGGGAAACTCTGTGCCGCCCTGGACCGCCAGCATCCACGGGATCTCTTCGATGTGAAGCTGTTGCTTGATGACACTGGAATCACACCTGAGATCAGGCGTTCCTTTGTCGTGTACCTTGCCGGGCACAACAGGCCGATGAATGAGCTTCTGTCGCCGAATCTTCTGGATATAAGGTCACTGTACGAGGACCAGTTCAGAGGAATGACACAGCAGGACGTGCCGCTGGAGGAGTTGCAGCAGCTGCAGGAAGATCTTGCCCGCATGCTTGTTCAATCACTTGATGAGCATGAGAGGGACTTCCTCCTATCCATGAAACGTGGTGAACCTCAATGGGACCTTCTGGGGATTGAGAATCTGAGCCAGTTTCCAGCTCTCAAATGGAAGATCCTCAATATCAGACAGATGAATCCTGCAAAGAAAACTGCTGAGTTCAACCGCCTCCAGGAAATATTTTCAATGTAAAAAGCCCTGAAGTCCCTCCGCTCGCCTCCTAAGCGCCTCGCCAGCTGAGAAGATGCTGTCATGCCGCTTGCAACGCTCCTGGCCTTTCTGAATGGAGGCTCCGCAGTCTTATCTCTCCGATTTTTTCTCAACCCATGAATCAGGGGTGAACGGGTTGAGAAAAAAATGATTTTTTTAAGGAGGGAAAGACCCATGGCAAACGTATTCGAGATCGTGACCGAGCAGATTTTATCGCACCTGGACAAGGGTGTCATTCCATGGAAGAGACCATGGTCAACAAAGATCCGGCTTCCCCGCAATCTGGTTACCGGCAGGAAGTACCAGGGGATAAATGTGTGGTTGCTCATGGCATCCAGCTATGCCTCTCCCTATTGGCTTACCTTCAATCAGGTGAGAGACCTCAGGGGCACCGTCAGAAAGGGAGAAAAGAGCTCGATAGTTGTTTACTGGAACTTTAAGGAAGTGGATGAGCTCAACGAGGACACTGGTGAGGTTGGGCACAAGAATATACCCTTCTTGAAGTATTACCGGGTTTTCAATGTCCATCAGTGCGATGGGATAGCTATGCCGGATCAGAGCGGATGTGACAAACCAGACTCAAGAGAAGATGCTGAAGCCCTGGTGAATGGTTACCATGGAAGACCGGACATAAAGCACGGATTTGCCAAGGCCAGTTATAACCCGGTTGAAGACCAGGTGAAGATGCCCGCCAGGACAGACTTCATGAGCCTGGAAGAGTATTACAGTACCCTTTTCCATGAGCTTGTTCACAGCACTGGACATGCCATCAGGCTGAATCGGGAGACCACGACTACTCCTGCGGCTTTCGGTTCAAGGAATTATGCCCGGGAAGAACTCGTTGCAGAAATGGGAGCGGCTTACCTATGCGGTATCTCGGGCATCTCGCAGACAACCATTGAAAACTCAGCTGCGTATATACAAGGATGGCGTGACACCATCAGCAAGGATTCAAAGCTTGTTGTCCTGGCAGCAGCACAGGCACAGAAGGCAGTCAATTACATCGTCGGCAAGGAGGACATTGAAGACCAGGAGAAAGAGGAAGGGCAGGGGTGTTAACCTGCCCCTACGGGTCGCCGGGGCTTCGCCCCGGCCCCCTTCAGCATCAACTGCCAGACTGTTTTCTGGATCATGTGAACTTCATTGGTCTCCGTTTTGTCTTCTGGAATTTTGTATCCTATTTGTATCCTTTTCAAATGACGGTATGCATAACACACTGATATTATTAGACCGCATGCACACCATGCACACATGGTGAATATGATCAGGCGCTCAGAAATGCGTAATTATATTGGTATGTTACGAGATTATATTTTGCCATATCCCGGTGAATGGGGTTCAGGGGGTCGGAGGTTCAAATCCTCTCGTCCCGACCATGTCTTTTATCCCGTCTTGTATCCCTCTCACCGTGGCAGCTCGTGTAACCCGGTTATCGAGTAAGAGAAGGCGACCTTT
>Ga0209606_1000407_pt1 | contig 65037 bp, 44 predicted proteins | sample AD_UKC057_MetaG_FD_184412 | JGI IMG/M metagenome (GOLD analysis project Ga0209606, IMG submission 184412) | Active sludge microbial communities of municipal wastewater-treating anaerobic digesters from USA - AD_UKC057_MetaG (SPAdes) (version 2) | ecosystem: Engineered > Bioreactor > Anaerobic >... | reverse complement strand
CGACGAGGCTGTTCTATACGCCGGTGAGCCACGAGAACGACAACTTCCACTTTTACGTGACGGACGGTCGTGGGGGCAAGGGCGACGCGCACTTTTACGTTTGGGTGACCAACTACGTGCAGAACCTGACGATTACGGAGACCAACGGGAGCAACAGCGTGAGTTTCTATGGGGTTCCGGGCTACGAGTATGTGATTCAGCGCTCGCCGGACATCAAGGACGGTCCGTGGAGTGACATCGCGACGCAGGCTTGCCCGCCCAGCGGTTTGTATCAGTATATGGAAGCGCCTCCTCCACCTCCAAGTCAGGTGTTTTACCGGGCGCGCACTCCATGAGTTGGCTTGCCCGGCGGGATGCCGGTGGCAGACGCGGAAGAGCCGGGGCTTGGGGGGCGGACACTTCGGTCCGCCTTCCTTGTTCCGGGGGAGTGAGGTCTTGGGGTTCTTGCGGGAAGGCTATGCGTGGGGTGGCAGAGCAAGCCTGTGGCACCAACGGTTTGTATCAGTATATGGAAACGCCCCCCCACACTCCGGCGTTTTACCGGGCGCGTACTCCCTGAGAGCCCGCACGCCGGGACGCTACGAAAGATCCGGGCTGAGCGAGGGCGCCACTGCGGGTGCGTAAGGGCGGCTCCCTCGCCAGGATTTGCGGGAGCACCGGCGCTGTCTCATGCCAAGCCCAGCCACCGGCCCGCCAGTTGGGCAACGAACGCGAAGCCCCAGGCCAGCGCGCCCATGTAGAACCACTGGAAGAATGGCCACTTCCAGGAATTGGTCTCGCGCCGGACGATGACCACGGTGCCGACGCATTGCAGGGCGAAGACGTAGAAGACCATCAGCGTGAAGCCGGTCAGGGGGGTATAGACGGGGCTGCCGTCCGGCTTTTGCTGCATCTTGAGGGTCTGGGCCAGGCTGCTCATGCTGGAGTGGGTGGGGTCAGTGCGGCCGACGTTATAGACTGTGGACATGGTGCTGACAAAGACTTCGCGCGCGGCAAAGGAGGTAATGATGCCGATGCCGATCTTCCAGTCGAAGCCCAGCGGGGCGATGACCGGTTCAATCAGCCGCCCCAGCCGTCCAGCAAAGCTCTGGCGCAAGTTTTCGGCAGCGGCGTGGCCATCGAGTGCGGCCAGTTCCATGCGGAGGGTTGAAACCTGTGCGGGAGAGGCGGCTTGGGCGATTTGGCTCTTGAGCTGCGCGCGCCGGGCGCCGAGGGCTGTGTCATTTGCGGCAGTGCGGGGATAGGTGGCGAGGAACCAGAGCAGGATGTTGATGCCCAGAATGACCGTGCCGGCGCAGCGCAGGAAGAGTTTCGAGCGGTCCCACATGTGGCGGACGATGACGCGCAGCAGGGGCCGTTTGTAAGGGGGCAGTTCCATGATGAGCATGGGCGCTTCGCCCCGGAGCAGGGTCTTCTTGAACAGCCAGGCCATGAACAGGGCGACGAGGATGCCGAGCAGGTAGACAAAGAGCATGGTCAGGCCGGGGAGCTTGAGAAAGCCCAGCACGGTGAGGTTGGGGATGCAGGCGGCGATGAGCAGCGTATAGACGGGCAAGCGGGCGGAGCAGCTCATGAGGGGGGCGACCAGGATCGTGACAAGCCGGTCTTTGGGGCTCTCGATCGTGCGTGTGGCCATGATGCCAGGGATCGCGCATGCGAACGAACTGAGCATGGGGATGAAGCTCTTGCCGTGCAGGCCGACCTTGCTCATGAGCCGGTCCATAAGGAAGGCGGCCCGGGCCATGTAACCGGTGTCTTCGAGGAAGCCGATAAACAGAAACAGCAGCAGGATTTGAGGCAGGAACACCACCACCGCGCCGACGCCGGCAATCACCCCGTCCACCAGCAGGTTGTTCAGATCACCGGGAGGAATCGCGCCGCCTACGGCGTGGCCTAGCCAATCCACGCCGGTTTGGAGGGCGTCCATAGGGGTGCGAGCGAAGGTGAAGATGCTCTGGAACATCAAGGTCATCAGGGCCAGGAAGATGATCGTCCCCCAGGCCTTGTGGGTCAGTATGCGGTCGAGCCGGTCGCTGAAGGTCTCACCCGGGGGCGCCAGTTCAGTCGTGACGGCACGCTGAATCGCTGCCACTGCCGCGTAGCGGCTTTCGATGGTTATCCCGCGCCAGTCAACCCCTGCGGCTTCGAGGCGCTGGCGTGCCGCGGATACGGCTTCCAGGACGGGCGCGGGGTAATGCTCCAGGCTTGAAGCGATGGCCTTCTCGTTGCTGAGGATGAGCAGCGCTTCAGCCGCCGCCTGTGCGCGGCGCTCGTGAAACGTCCGGGCCAGCAGAGCGGCAATGGTGTCAACCTCGGCTCGCAGCACAGGGGATAACTCGGGAAAACAACGCGTCCTGGCGCGAGGCGGAGTGTTGAGCGCCGCAAGAATGGCATGGCGCAGTTCGGGTATTCCCCGGCCTGTGCTGGCGGCCAGCGGCAACACGGGCACCCCAAGTTCGGCGGCGAGCTTCTCGGCGTGAATCTGGTGTCCGTTTTCCTCGGCGACATCAACCATGTTCAGCGCGAACAGGGTCGGATAGCCCAGCTCGATGACCTGGGTGGCGTAGTAAAGGTTGCGCTGCAGGTTCGAGGCATCGGCCACCACGACGATTACGGCCGGGGCGGGCAGCTCTGGCAGGCGGTTGAGCAACACGTCGCGTGAGATCTGCTCGTCAAGGGAGTGCGGACTGAGGCTGTAACTGCCGGGCAAATCCAACACGCGGACGTTTGTGCCCGGCGGCCCTCCCAGCAGGGGCCCTTCTTTGCGCTCGACGGTGACGCCGGCGTAATTGCCGACCTTGGCGCGCAAACCGGTTAGAGCGTTGAACACCGTCGTCTTGCCGGAGTTCGGATTGCCGGTGAGCACCACATACGGGGGAGAGGAACCGGCGGCGGCAGGGCCGGCCGGCGCGGCAGCGATGTGCAAGGCGTGTTCCTCCTCGGTGGTGGAAGCTGCTCCTGCTGGCTTACGCATTCGGTTGCACCAGGATTTGCTCTGCCTCGTGCTTGCGCAGAGTCAAATGGTAGCCCCGGACCTTGATTTCCATCGGGTCCCCAAGCGGCGCGAAGCGTACCAACTCAACCACGGTGCCGACCAACAACCCCATCTCCATCAGGCGCGGGCGGCTTTCCGGGGGCAAATTGATTTCCACCACAATGGCTTGGCTGCCCAAGGGGAGCGAAGTCAGGGGTTGCAGGGGGGGCGGCATAGCTTCGCAAGTGTCAACACCGGCAGGGGTCAGGCTTCCTCCAAGAAGGCAACGAGGGCTTCACGAAGCTGGGATTTGGCTGTCGGCTGTCGGTTCACTGCCGGCACGTTAAGGCAATTGAGACTTGCCTGCAAGTCCCACCTGCCCAGCCGTGACCTGAGCGGACGGGCGTTGCGGGCTCTGCGGTCTTGCGACCGGGATGCCTGCCGATGCGGGCAGCGGGGAGTTTTTAGGCTTCTCAACCGGCTGTGGCCTCAGGCATTTTTCCGCGGACGAACTATGTATAGGGACAAGAAAGTCGTGGTGGTGATGCCAGCATACAACGCGGCGAAGACGCTGCCCCAGACTTACGCCGAGGTGCGCGAGCAGGGGGTGGTGGACGAGATCATTCTGGTGGACGACAAGAGCCGCGATGAAACCGTGGCAGTCGCGCGGGGGTTGGAGGGAGTACAAGTGCACGTCCACGAGGTCAACAAGGGCTACGGCGGGAATCAGAAGACTTGCTATCGGCTGGCCCTGGAAGCAGGGGCGGACATTGTCATTATGATCCATCCGGATTACCAGTACACGCCAAAGCTGATTCCCGCGATGGTCTCGATTATTGGCAACGGGCTGCATCCATGCGTGCTGGGGAGCCGGATTCTGGGCGGCTACGCCTTGCGCGGGGGCATGCCCATTTGGAAGTACATATCGAATCGGTGCCTGACGCTGGCGGAGAATGTCCTGCTGGGAGCCAAGTTGTCCGAGTACCACACCGGCTATCGCGCGTTCTCGCGGACGATTCTGGAGAAGCTGGACCTGGGGGCCAACTCGGATGACTTCGTGTTCGACAACCAGATGCTGGCCCAAATCCTGTGGCACGGCTTCACCATTGCCGAGGTGAGCTGCCCGACGAAGTATTTTCCGGAGGCGTCGTCCATCAACCTGGGGCGCAGCATCAAGTACGGTTGCGGCTGCCTGGTGACGGGCCTGAAGTACCGCCTGGGGAAGATGGGGATCGGCTGTTCCAGGCTTTTCCCGAGAGCTGCGGGGAACGTGTAGCAGCCGGGCCGAAGAGGCTCCGCCCGGCTCGTTCTGCGAGGAGTGCTTCGCGTTAGCGGGTTACTTCGTCTTGGCCAGGCGAAGGGCCAAGCGTGATTTCTTGCGGTCGGCAGTGGCGCGGTGAACGACGCCCGCCTTGGCGGCCTTGTCGAAAGCGGAGTTGAGTGCCCGCAATTCCTTGCCGGCTTCGTCCTTCTTGCCGGCCTCGAGGAGTGTCAGGTAATTGCTCTCAAGAGTGTGAAGACGTGACTTGGTGCTGCGGTTGCGCAGGTTCTTGCGCGCACTGTTGCGCATGCGGCGTTCGGCTGACTTCGTATTCGGCATAAATCAAGATACAATCGGTTGTTTCAGAGCGCCCAACGGTAGCCGAACAGCTGCCATTGTCAACGGCGACGTTGCAGTCAACGACCGACCGGGCACATCCCAGTTTTTGAGCGGCCATTTCCGGGGCAAAGACGCCAGAGAAGCGGTTGAGCGACTGCGGTGCCACGGTGGCAACTGCCTGGCACCGTGGGAATGGCAGCTATTTGCCAGGCCATTTCACACCTGCACGGGAGGCGCACGGGCATCCTGCCCGCGCACCGGTCTGTTGGCAGTTCGTGCGGGGCGCGGACGATGAGGAGAGGGTGGGGCGCGGGGACAGATAAAGTGCGGAAGTGCCGCTCGGACAGTCGGTTGCTCTGGTGCGGGGCGCGCCTCTAGTGCCATAAAGTGTCCTGCCGATGGTCCGGCGATGGTCACTAGACGGTCAGGGGACGGCCACTAGACGGCCACTAGATGGCCACTAGACGGCCACTAGACGGCCAGGAGATGGCTAAGCAAGCGGCCAGGGGATAGCCCCGGTTGGTCGGATTAGTGCGCATGGGAAGGGTACTTACGGGGTACCCACCCTCCTTGGGTATTTGGGACTTCTGACGAGGATTGGCGGCTTGCCCCTAGGTCCCAATGCGTTTCAGATTGTCTATACAGTTCTGGAGTTGCATACTTGCTGCAAAACCAAGAATACCAAGCCATGAGCACACCTAAGAACGTAGTCGAGTTGGCCAACAAGAGCGGGGCCAGGATGGTGGACATTAAGTTTGTGGACACCTTCGGCACCTGGCAGCACTTCAGTTGTCCCATCCGGGAGTTGACCGAGCAGGTCTTTGAGGAAGGCCTGGGCTTCGACGGATCGAGCATTCGTGGCTGGAAGAGCATCGAGGCTTCCGACATGCTGGCCATGCCCGACCCGGCCACGGCGTTTATTGATCCCTTCTGTGCCGTGCCGACGCTGAGCCTGACCTGCACCATTGCCGAGACCGGCACGAAGGAACCCTACACGCGCGATCCGCGTGGCATTGCCCAGCGGGCGGAGAGATACCTGGTCAGCACGGGCGTAGCCGACGCCGCCTTCATGGGGCCCGAGGCGGAGTTCTTCATCTTCGACAACGTGCAATACGACAGCCGAAGCAACGGCACGTTCTACAGCGTGGAATCGGGGGAGGGAATCTGGAACAGCGGCAAGGACGAGATGCCCAACACCGGCTACAAGATCCGCCATAAGGAAGGGTATTTCCCGGTGGCACCGGCCGACACGCAACAGGACATTCGCACCGAGATGTGCCTGGTGATGGAGGAACTGGGCGTCGCGATCGAGCGTCAGCACCACGAAGTTGCCACGGCGGGGCAGGCGGAGATTGACTACCGCTTTGACACGCTGGTCCGAGCCGCCGACGCCATGATGGTCTATAAGTACGTAGTCAAGAACATCGCGCGCAAGCACGGCAAGACGGCCTGTTTCATGCCCAAGCCGCTCTTCGGCGACAACGGCAGCGGCATGCACACGCACCAGTCGCTTTGGCGCAAAGGCAAGCCCTTGTTCGCCGGGAATGAGTATGCCGGTCTATCCCAGATGGCGCTCTACTACGCCGGCGGTCTGCTGAAGCACGCGCGGGCGCTGTGCGCGATCTGCAACCCGACCACCAACAGCTACAAGCGCCTGGTGCCCGGTTACGAGGCGCCGGTCAACCTGGCCTACAGCTCGCGCAACCGCTCGGCGGCCATCCGCATTCCCACCTACAGCGAGAATCCTAAGGCCAAACGCCTCGAATACCGGCCCCCGGATCCCGCCGCCAATCCCTATCTGGCCTTTGCCGCGCTGATGATGGCTGGTTTGGACGGTATTCAGAACAAGATTGATCCGGGCGAACCGCTCGACAAGAACATCTACGAGTTGCCGCCGGAGGAGCTGAAGAGGGTTCCCAATGTGGCCGGCAGCCTCGGCGAGGCCCTCGACTGCCTGCAGAAGGACTACGAGTTCCTGCTCAAAGGCGACGTGTTCACCATGGACTTTCTGGATATGTGGATCGCGACCAAGCGCAAAGAGCATGACGCCTTGCGTCTCCGGCCGCATCCGTATGAGTTTTTCCTCTACTACGATGTGTAGGGGTTGATCGGGACTTTGGAGGAAGCCGGCGTGGACGCCGATCCGCGCCGCCTCCTTTTCGGCGCACCCGCCCCTGGCTGGATTTGGAATGCGCGGACTGACGTCGGCAGTCGCGATTCCGTGGATTCTCCAATCCATCCGGCCGCGCCCTGCGGCCAACGAAAAGCGCCCTTGCGACAGCACTCATGAGAAGCACAATAGGCCGATGATTCGACGTGTGATCGCAGGCATGCTCCTGTTCAGCTTCGGGAGCCTGGTGGTTGGGGCGGGCAAACTGGATTTGCAGAGGCGGCCCGCGAGCACTCCGCCAGACGGGCCGCGACTATTCAGTTTGCTGGTTGACGGACAGGGCCGGCCAATTACTTCCAAGCGGGGCTGGCTCAAGCAGCGCGGTCGTTTGAAGGCGCAATGGCAGGCTGTTCTGGGGGAATTCCCGAAATCCAAAGCGCACCTCAAGGCGCACGTGCTCGACACCGAAGAGTTGCCGGAGTTCACTCGCCAGCTTGTCACTTATCAGGTGGAAGAAGGGCTCTTCACGGATGGGTATCTGCTGACCCCCAGGGCAGCCAGGGGCAAGCTCCCCGCAGTGGTCGTTTTTCATCCCACAACCCCCTTGCAGGCCAAGGGCGTCGCGGGCGTGGCGTCGGAGTATGACCAGGAGAAATGGCACGGGGTGCAGCTTGTCCGACGCGGATACGTCGTGTGGTGCCCGCGCAATTACATTGAGACCGAAGGGACAAACTGGGCCGGCAACGCGGCCCGCGTGCGCGCCAGGCACCCAAGTTGGACTGGCATGACGCGCATGGTGTGGGATGCCATCCGAGCAGCCGACTTCGTCGAGTCACTGCCCAATGTGGATCGGAAACGCATCGGCTGCCTCGGCCATTCGCTCGGCGGCAAGGAAGTGCTCTACGCAATGGCGTTTGACGAACGATACCGGGCAGGCGTGTCGAGCGAGGGCGGCATCGGGCTCAAGTTCAGTAATTGGGCGGCCCCTTGGTATTTCGGGGCAAAAATTCAGCAACCAGGTTTCAAGCGCGACAACCACGAGGTGCTTGCCCTGGTGGCACCGCGGCCCTTTCTCTTGCTTGCCGGTGGTTCGGCGGACAATGACCGGAGCTGGGAGTTCATTCAAGCCGCAAGGCCCGTCTATGAATTGCTGGGCGCACCGCAGAACATCGGCTGGCTAAATCATCGCCAGGGCCATCGTTACTCGCCCGAGGCGCGCGCGGCGGCGGAGGAGTTTCTGGATCAGCACCTGAAGCGGTAACGAAACACCCCCGCGCCGTCGGTTCGCAGCGCAAGCGCTGTCGTTTTAGGGCTCATCCGAGAAGTTTGTTCTTGGGATGGCCTTTTCGCGCTACCTCAACCACTTGGGAGGGGGAATTCCCTGGCAGCCCGTTCAAATGGCAGCAGCCGACGCAAGGGCGTGTCGCCCAAACCCCTTGATGGGAGGGCGAGCGTTCTCGCGAGCCCAAATTTTCGCAGAAATCCAAAGGTGTTTGGGCTCGCGGGGACGCTCGCCCGCCCAGTAAACCGTGCCGGCGGGTTGGGTCTCACACTCCCTTACGCCTGCTGTGTCTTTGACGGTTTTCTGGCGCAACAATGTCCATAGGCGAGACTTGCCAACCTCATCGCCGTATCCCCCAGTAATCCCCCTCTATACCCCCTGTATACCCCTTCTATTTCAATAGAAGGGGTATACAGGGGGTATAGAGGGGGTATAGAGGGGGATAAGGTGGGGATACGGTGCGTCCATGGCCGGCATGAGCATTCAACCGACAACAACGAGGAATCGCCGCGCCCAGGTAACTGCTTTTCTTTCAGGTAGTTACGCAAACCACACCGTTACCACACCGTCGCGCTAGACACAGACATGACACCCCGGGGGGGTCCTGCCCAGTTACCATGCTGGAAAGGCGCTTTGGGGGGGAGCAACTCAATTCTGTGGCATGCCTGCCCGGCGAGGAGCAGCTCCGGCGGAGCGCCGCTCGCTTAACGGTGAACGGATTTCCGCTTTGACCGTGGACCACAGAATGACAGAATCAGCGCCACCAGTTTCGGCAAGCGATGACAACTGAGACAACAAAGGTATGGCGATATTTTGACCAGAAGAAGGCCATACATCTGGTCGAGACCAGCTGCCTCTATTTAAGACGACTCGACCTTTTGACTGACCGGTATGAAGGCGACCCTTACGAAGGCACACCAACGTTCAATATGTTGCAGCGATTTAAGGGTGCTTACGTTCACATCTTCCCCGATGCGACCGACGCAGAGCTAAAGGAACAGTTTAGAAATGAGCGGAGGGCAACGTTCGTATCCTGTTGGCAGAAGTCGGAGCATGAGTCATGGCTCATGTGGAAACAGTATTGTCAGCGAGGCGGTGGATTCGCGCTCCAAACGACTATGAAGCGGCTGTGCTTACTCCATGCATCGTTGCGGGAGAAGAACGACCTGCTTTACTTTAAGTCGGTTCATTATCTTGACCATTGGACAGATGAAGGCTTGCCCCATACTGTCCCGATCCAAGTCTTTATGAAGCCTGTCTGGTTTTCTGACGAGAAGGAAATTCGTTTTGCCCTATTCCGAGCAGATTGCGCCTACGCCGGAACCCAGGAGCAAATTGAGTCGGCACTCGCTCAATTGAATGACCACGAGCTTGTCCAGATCGATCTCGCGGAGTTGACCGCGCAGTTCATTCTGAATCCATTTTCCAGCAGCGAGCAAAAAGCCGAGCTTGTGGAACTCTTTTCCACGCACCCAGAACTGAGGAAAAGGCTCTGCGCCTCGCAAATTGCAAGAGACACAGTGCTCGCATGAATGAGAACAGGGTCATAGCGTTGGTACGGAGGCCGCCTAGTGCTCTCGAAAAGGCGGAGCCCGGCGCGACGCGCGTCCTTTCCGGGATGGTGAAGGACACGCTCGTACTGGCACAGGCGAAAGCCGAGGCGCAAAACGTTTCTCCACTGCCGCCATATACCAGCGCCGGCTTGGAGAGTTGGTACCAGAAAGGAACAGACCACTACTGGGGCTGGAGCGTTCCAAAGGACTACGCACAGGCTGTCTACTGGTTCCGCAAGGCCGCGGAGCAGGGTCATGCAAAGGCCCAGGACAATTTGGGGTGGTGCTACGAAAGGGGCGACGGCCTTCCGCAGGACTACGCGCAGGCATTTCACTGGTACCGCAAGGCGGTGGAACAAGGAAGTGCACTTGCCCAGTTCCACTTGGGCCGGTGCTACGGAAAGGGCCACGGCGTTCCGCAGGACTACGCACAAGCGGTCAACTGGTGCCGCATGGCTGCGGAGCAGGGAGATGAAAACGTCCAAGAAGAACTGGGCTGGTGCTACGCCTTTGGCGACGGCGTCCCGCAGGACTATGCGCAGGCAGTCCACTGGTACCGCAAGGCTGCCGAGCAGGGACATCATAGTGCCCAGAACACCTTGGGCTGGTACTACGAAAAGGGCCTGAGCGTCTCCCAGGATTACGCACAGGCCGTCCATTGGTACCGCAAGGCTGCGGGTGCGGAAGGGGGATGGGGATATGCAACTGCCCAGAACAACCTGGGCGACTGTTACGCCTTTGGCCGGGGCGTTGCGCAGGACTACACGCAGGCCGTCCACTGGTACCGCAAGGCCGCGGAGCAGGATCGTGCGGCTGCTTGGAACAACTTAGGCGATTGCTATGCCTTTGGCCGGGGCGTTCCGCAGGACCACACACAGGCCGTCCACTGGTACCGCAAGGCCGTGGAACTAGGTTATCCAGCCGCCCAGAACAGCTTGGGCTTATGCTACGCGGAGGGCCACGGCGTTCCGCAGGACTACGGGCAGGCCGTCTATTGGTTCCGCAAGGCTACCGAGCAGCGGGTGGAAGATGAGGTATATGCCCAGTGCTTCTTGCGCCTCTTCTATGACAAGGGCCAAGGCGTTCCGCGGGACGGAGCCCAGGCGGTCCACTTGTGCCACAAGGTTGCAGAGCAGGAAAAGGCGAATGCGGAGTTCAACTTGGGCTGGTGCTACGTCTATGGCAGGGGTGTTCCAAAGAACCCGGTTATAGCTTGCAAATGGTTCAGACTGGCTGCTGACCAAGGCCACTCAGGAGCCAAAGAGCAGTTCGCCGCTCTGTCTGCCTTGATGTCCCCCGCCGAACTCGCCGAGAGTGCGCGCCTCCATGAAGAATACTCGAAGCGCAAGCGATCGTGACCAGCACTTCTGGGCGCCATGAATAAGAACGACAACTTTGCGCTGGTGCGAAGGGCGCCGAGTGCCCTCGAAACTGTCCTGCCAGCGACGAAGCGAATCCTCACTTCAGTGGTGGCGGAGACGTTCGCGCTGGCACAGGCGAGGATTCAGACGCAAAACCTGTCTGCATTGCAGCCCTATGCCAGCGCCGAATTGGAGAGTTGGTTTCAGAAAGGCAAAAGCCACTATTTCGGAAAAGGTGTGCCAATGGATTACGCAGAGGCGGCAAAGTGGTTTCGGATGGCTGCTGAACGCGGCCACGTTGGGGCGCAGCGCTTTTTGGCCTCTTGCTACCTCAAGGGCCAGGGAGTTCCGCAGGACAACGCACAGGCCGTTCACTGGGGGCGCAAGGCAGCAGAGCAGGGAGATGCAGCTGCACAGAATGCATTGGGCTCGTGCTACTACGAGGGCCGGGGGGTACCGCAGGATTACGCGCAGGCCGCCCACTGGTACCGCAGGGCTGCGGAGCAGGATCATGTCTCAGCACAATTAAGTCTGGCTTTGTGCTACCGCATAGGACAGGGAGTCGAGGAAAGCCGCAAAGACATGCTCGCATGGTATCGCAGGGCAGCCGAGAACGGCGAACCCAACGCACAATTCCAGTTGGGATTGGTTTACTGCCGCGGCGATTTAGTGCCTCGAGACCATGCTGAAGCTAACAGGTGGTTGCGTAAAGCAGCCGAGCAGGGAAATACTCAAGCCCAAGTTCTTCTTGGGCAACGCTGCGCGGCAGGTCGCGGAATGGCGCACGATTTGACTCAGGCCGCAGAGTGGTATCGTCGTGCGGCTTCTGCTGGCTATTCGGGGGGAATGATTATGTTCGCCGAGTGTCAACTCGAAGGGCGGGGTGTTGCCAGGAACTCAGCCGAAGCTATAAGAGTGTTCAAGGCTTTGGCGGAAGAACGAAATCCGACCGCGCGATACAAGCTTGGCCTTTGCTATCTTCACGGTAAAGGTGTTCCAAGAGACCCGGATGAAGCCTGCAAGTGGTTCACTCATGCCGCACTGCAGGGAGTCAGAGATGCTGCAAGCGAGCTGGAATTGCTGATTGCCGGCAAGGAAATCAACAAATTAACGCGTCGGCTCTATGGAGCACTCTCAAAGCGTATTTCTAAACGCTATGGCCCTAGCGATAGTCGGAAGCATGTGAAGAGCAAGCAATGAACAAAACATCTTGGATTCTATTGGATACGGAGACAACGGGCTTGTCCGCACCGATCTTCGTCGTCGAGCTGGCAGCACAGCGGATGCGTGGTTGGGAGGCGGACGGGGAGCCATTCCGCAAGCTGCTCAACCAGAATCAGGAGATTCCGGCTGAGGCGTCGCGCGTGCATGGCTACACCCGCGAGATTCTAGAGCGGGACGGGGAGGCGCCGGTGCAAGTCTATCGGGAGTTTGCTGAATACACGGGCAAGCTGCCGCTCGTTTCATTCAATCTGGAGTACGACCTGGACGAGGTGCTGGAACCGGAGTGGAAGCGGCTGCGTGTTGCGCCAATCGGCAGCCGGGGCTTCTGCGCCTTGAGGCTGGCCCAGCGTCTGCTCGATCCCGTGCCGGCGGGCAACTGCAAGCTGCAAATCTTGCGGCAGTATTACCGGCTGCCCGAGCACGGTGCGCACACGGCGCTGAGGGATGTGCAAACCGTCGTGGACTTGTTCGGCAGGGTGCTGCGGCCGATTGCCGAGCACCGGGGCTTGGATACGTGGGAAAAGCTGGCGGCGTACGCGGCAGAGGAGTGGTATCCGTCGCGCATTGCTTTTGGGAAACACAAGGGGCGGCTGGTTCAGGAAGCGCGCAAGGATGCCGAGTTGCGGCGGTGGCTGGATTGGCTGGCGAGCTCGTCCAACACCCGCAGCGCGAAGATGGGGCGGTGGTACTTGAGGCAGTTGGAGTCTGCGGGAGTGCCGCAGGTTGAGGGGGAGGTGTTTGCGGCGGCGGAAGGCGGATTAACAACAAAGGCGCGAAGACGCGAAGAACGGGGAGGTGCCGGGCCGGAGGCTGCGGTCGTCATTTACGTCAATCCCGAGCTGGAGAAGCTGCGGCAGCTTGTGGCGGGCGCCAGGGCGCGGCTGGCGGAATTGGAGGTCAGCTACACGAGAGAGAAATCGCGGGTGGATGCGGTGCAGGCGATTCTATTCCGGCACTTGCGAGACTATTACCAGAAGCGGGACCAGTTGCGGCTGGTGGTTGATTACCGGAAGAAGTATCTCGACTCCCTAATACGAGGCGGCGACGAAGAGGCGCAGCAGGCCGAGCAGAATTACGAGCGAGCCAGGACCCAAACCGACAAGGATTATGAGGAAACGGCGGCGGCGGTGGCGGAGAAGAAGCAGCTTACCGCCGAGGAAGAGGCGGAGTTAAGCCGGCTGTGGAAGAAGCTGGTGAAGCTCTACCACCCTGACCGTTTCGCTCACGAACCGGACAAGCTGGCAACCTACGAGAAGCTGACCGCGGCCATCAACCGGGCCAAGGACAAGGGAGACATTGAGACGCTGCGAGAGATCGCGGAGGACCCGCACGGCTACATTCTCCGTCAGGGCTGGGCCAGCCTGGATTTCAGCGAGGAGGCTGAACTGGCTCAACTGCGGCGGCTGTACGAGACCTTGCAGCTTGAGATCATTGCGGTGCTCGAATCGCTGGGCGAGTTGCGGGAAAGCCCGGAGTACGAGCTGTGCCAGATTAGTGAAAAAAAGCCAGGGGTGCTGGATGAGTTGGCGGCGGAGAGGGCCAGGCTGCTCGAAAAGGAGACCGCCGAGTTGGAGAAGCAGGCGAAGCGCCTCGCGCAGGAAATCGAGGAGTTGGCCGGAGAGGCGCCCACCCGCATTGCGTGAGGGTGGATTTGGGGCGGGGGGGGGGCGGCCTTTAGGGTCTTGAAGCGGTTGCCAAGGGCGCTTCTCTCCGTCACAGTAGGGGCGGATGAGCAAGCGCTTTTACATCACGACCGCCATTGACTACGTCAACGGCCACCCGCATCTCGGCCATGCCTACGAGAAGGTGGTCGCCGACGTCATCGCCCGGGCGCGCCGCAGCCTGGGACAGGAGACGTTCTTTCTGACGGGCCTGGACGAGCACGGGCAGAAAGTTCAGCAGGCGGCACTGGCGGCAGGCAAGACCCCGCAGGCCTACTGCGATGAACTGGCGGCGGTGTGGCGGGCGTTCGCCGGCAAGTTGGACTTGACCAACGACGACTTCGTCCGCACCACCCAGGCGCGGCATAAACAGGTCGTGCAGGCGATCCTCACCAAGCTTCATGCCGAGGGGCACTTCTACAAGGAAGCCTATTCCGGTTTCTATTCGACTCGCCAGGAAACCTTCCTGACCCATAAAGACCGTTTGCCGGATGGCACGTTTGACCCGTCCTGGGGCGAGGTCGTGGAACTCAAAGAGGAGAACTACTACTTCAGGCTCAAGGACCACCAGCAGTGGCTGATTGATCACATCGAGCAGAATCCGGCATTCATCTGCCCCGCTGCCCGCCGGAACGAGGTCCTCGGGTTCCTCAAGAACAACGTGCTGGAGGATTTGTGCATCAGCCGCCCGGCTTCGCGCCTCAACTGGGGCATCCCGCTGCCGTTTGATCCGAACTACGTCACCTACGTCTGGTTCGACGCTCTCTCCAACTACATCACCGTCCCCGCCGCCCAGGGCGACCCCAGTGTGCCTGAGCCCTTCCGCTCGCCCCCTGCATGCGCCAACCCGCAACTTGCTGTGTGGCCTGCCGACGTTCATTTGATCGGCAAGGACATTGTGAAGTTCCATGCGGTTTATTGGCCAATCATGCTCAAGGCCATGGGCGCGCCCCTGCCCAAACAGGTGCTGGTGCATGGCTGGTGGCAGAAGGACGGCCAGCGCATGAGCAAGAGCACCGGCAACGTCGTGGACCCGGTCGCCGTCATTGACGAGTGGGGGGTGGATGCCTTCCGCTTCTATGTGGTGCGGGAGCTGGACATCGGTCCCGATGGCAACTGGACGGAGGCCGGTTTCAAAGCGCGCTACGCGGCGGAATTGGCCAACGGCCTGGGCAACCTGGTGAACCGTTCTCTCTCGATGCTTAAGCGCTACCGGAGCGGTGTTGTGCCCAGGGTGTCCAACCAACTGGCGCCGGACGCAGAGCGGGTAATCACGGAGACCCGCAGCCTGCTGGAGCAAAACCAGCTCCAGGGCGCGCTCCAGGCAATCTGGTCGCTCGTCGCGCGGGCCAATCAATACGTGGACCAAACCGCGCCCTTTAAGCTTGCCAAGGACCCATCCCAAGCGGAAAGCCTGGATGAGGTTCTCTATAACCTGGCGGAAATCTGCCGGATACTCGCGGTGCTGCTCTGGCCATTTGTCCCCGGCACGGCTGCCAAAATCTACATCCAGCTCGGCCTGGCCGGCGCGCCTGACCGCGCTTCGGCCGCGCGCTGGGGTGAGTTGCCCGCCGGCCATACCATTGGGGCTCCCGCCCCGCTGTTTCCGCGAAAGGAGACCTGACAATGCGCGCTATGGCGCAGACCATTCTTTGGTGCGGCGTCGCAGTGGCGTTGCTCAATGCTTCTGTCCAGGCGCAAAGGCTTGACCTTCCCGTTCGCGCCACCAACGCCCTGGGGGGCGCCGAGTTCGTGCGGCGCATTGCCACTTTGGACCTCGCGGAGCGCGAAAACGAGGTCTATGCCCAGGTCGTTGCCGGCAATGTTCCCAATTTCCTGCGCCGGCTTTGCCCGGTGCCGGCCAGGAGTGTTACTGATGGCAGGATTAGCAGTGGCACGTATTACGTGACGCCCGATTACCTGGCTATCGGCTCCGATGACGATTATTTCCTGACGCCGATTTCCCCCAACACCGCCCAGCGGATAGCCGACGCCCTGCATTGCACGCTGCCTACGCCCAAGATGGTCAACCAGATCTTCTTTGCTTCAGAGGTTAAGCTTGCGCCTGCTCCCATTCCGCCCAGTGTCGCCATGACGACGGTCCGGGTCTTCAGCAAGCATAACGACCTTGTCCATGCCCAGCGGGCAGGGCAATTAAATGCGCATCCCTTGGGCGCGCTGGTGGGCGGTCACAAGAAGGACGTGGTGATTACGGCAAGGCTGGCCGCGAATCCCGGTAAGGTGGCGATTTATGGCTGGCACCAGACCAACGGCCTTCCGATCCAGCCCCTATACCTCAAGCACTCCGCGTCCTGGGTTGATTACAGCCAGTGCGCCCGCCTCGTGCAGCAGAGGATGGTTGCCAACGAAACCTCGAAAACTGTCTCCGAGGTCCTGGCTGATCCCGCCCTGGCGGGCATGCTGAGCGATGAAGGCCCATTGGCGGTTGGCCGTTATCCCACCAACGCGCTGCTGGCGCGCCATACCTTGACTAATGAGGCCAGCCTGAACAGGCTTGTGGCGAACCCCGCATTCGACGAGCGCCTCACATCGTTCACCTTCAACCCCGAAGTCAAAGTCCGCGTTAACCTGCCGGGAGAATCGTCCTTCGCGGCCGCCAGAAAGGTGTTGCTGATTTTCTATGCCCTTCCCAACGGCAACAGCACTGATCAGACCGCCGGCAGAATCCTGCAACCCGGCGACGACTGGCGCTTCGACATCCAGCACATCGCCGCGCAAACCTGCTTCCTGCGCGACTTGATCAAAGACCGCGCAGTGGTGGTTGTTTACCTTGAAGCGGCTGGAAAAAGCTGGCCAGCCTGGCGCAAAGCCCACGGAGACAAGCAGATCCCGGAGATCATAGCTACCGTGAAAAAGCTCTTCCATGGGCGTCAGGTCGAGACTGTTCTCAGCGGTCACAGCGGCGGCGGCAGCTTCATCTTCGGTTACCTCAATGCTCGGGACAAGATTCCCGGCGACGTGACGCGCATCGCCTTCCTGGACAGCAACTATGCCTACGACCGCGTCGCGGGGCACAAGGATAAGCTCGTGAAATGGCTGACTGCCCCGAGCCAGCCCAGCCTTTGCGTGCTCGCCTACAACGATGCCGTGGCCTTGCTCAATGGCACGAACTTTGTCAGTGCCGCGGGCGGGACTTGGGGCAAGAGCCACACCATGCGCCGCGATCTAGCCGAGGACTTCAAGTTTACCAGCCAAACCAATGCCGACTTTCAGAGATACAACGCCCTGGATGGCCGCGTGCGGTTCATTCTCAAGGAGAATCCGGAAAAGAAGATCTATCACACCGTGCAGGTGGAGCGAAACGGGTTCATCCACAGCATCGTTTCCGGGACGACCAACGAGGGCAAGGGCTATGAATACTTCGGCCCGCGCGCCTATTCCGCGTGGATTCGCGCCGAGTAAATGGTCAGCGGTTTATAAGAAGCCCGCGTTCGCGCGTGTTCTCTGGCTGGCGCTGTGCGGTTCGAGCGCCCGTCATTTTGGCTTGATGAAGAGCACCTCGGCACGGTCAATCCACCCTGAGCGCAGGTCCACGCGGATCCACCCATCGCTGTTCTTCTCGTGGAAACGCACGGGTGAGCGCCTGCCGAGTTCTGCCAGGTCGTGTTGCGCCCAGGTCTTGCCCATGTCCGTGGAAATAATGAAACCTGTCTTCAGCGGCGAAGCCGGGCCGCAGTGCGACGCCAGAATCACGCCGTCCTGGATGATCATGCAGCCCGACTCGACCTGCGGATTGAACAACCGGGTGTGCTTCTCGGGATGCGGGATGTCCGCAGCGGCACAGCGAAAAATTCCCCGGTCGTGCGGTTCAGGTCCGTTTGCGTCGCTGATCCAATAGACCTGCCCGTTCACGAAGTTGATCCCCCCGGACTTGTATCGTGTGTTCGACTGCGTTGAAACCAGGACATTCCAGCGCCACTCGTCCCTTTTCGGATCGTAAATGCCTTTCAGCCAATGGCACTCGTGCCCCGATCCGCGATCCAAATCGCCGGTGCAGGCATAGAATGCGTCTTCCGCCGGGTTGTAAGCGACCGAGTGCACATGACGGCAGAGCACCGGGTTGTCGGGGTTGCCCAGCCAGCCGCCCGTCGTTCCGCCCCCCGGCGAGCCGTTGTCCCGAAAATGCGGATTCTGACCGAATGCGTAGGCGATCTTCACCGTGCTCCCGCTGTCGGTCGAATAGTAGATGTTGACGGGTGCCGCCCCGCCCAGGACGTTGCAGTAATTCCCCCACACCAGCATCTCCCTGCCGCGCACATTCCACGAGATAATGCCCGAAATGGAATGAAAGTACCACCCGGGATTGGCGGGGTTCTGCGGTGTATGCGGGATGCAGTCCGAGCCGTCCTGTGCCTTCACCGTAATCTCACGGCAACTCCTGAGATTGTCAGTGCTAAGGTAAAGCTTCGTGCTCGTCGCAAAGAGAATGTTCCCATTCCTAAGGATGTGGCTGAAGGTGATACGCTTGGCGTCGGGAAACGCCAGGCTGCATGGCCAGGTGCGGCCGTTGTCTTTGGATAGCAGCACCATGCCGTCTGCGTATGCGAAGGCCCTCTTTCCGCGCTGCGAGTCAATGTACCGGCCCGCGGGCTGCAAGCGGTAACAGAAGTGCTCGGTTGAGGAGAATTGAGCCGGAGAACCGCTTGACTCAGCCCGGAAGCCGGTGATTTCCGGCAGCACGCTTCCGCCGGCGGTTGCTGCCACAGCAGACAGAAATCGGCGGCGGGTGACTGGTTTTTGGGGTGTCATTTGCGGTCAGACACCGGCAATTCGCCGTTTGTATTCTGCCAGGGCCGCTTCCAGACGCTCTTTGGCAGTGGTGTCGCCGGGCACGTTGTGCGAGGGGTTGATGTAGAGCTTCACGCCGCGATCGGCCAGTATCTCGGCGACCGTGCACACCGTCATCCAGACGCACGTGATGAATGCCATGGTGGAGACAGGCCCGACCTTGTCCTGGTGGTTCTTCAACGGCACGCAGGAATCGCCAATCGGGGCGCAGGTGTCCACGACCAGGTCGGCAATGTCGAAAATGGTCTTGCCGGAGGAGTGGCGAGTTTGCTTGCCCTTGGCCGCCGCCGCCGAGCCGTATGCAATGACCTTCATGCCGCGCTTCTTGGATTCAAGGGCAACGTCAATGTTGACGTTGTTGATGCCCGAATGGGAGAAAACCCACATCGTGTCCCGGGGGTCGAAGTTGTAACCCTTCATGATCTGCACTCCGTAACCCTCAACACGTTCCAGGAAGACAAACTGGTGCACGCCGCCTTCACCGACGATGCGGGTGAAGAAGGTCAGCGGCAGCTCGCACATCGGGTGGAATCCAACGAAGCTGCCGATGCGCGGGTACATCTCCTCAATGGGAATCGTGGCGTGGCCGCAGCCAAAGGTGTGAACCCAGCGCTCGGCTTGGATGGTATCCGCCATGATCTCCGCTGCCTTGCGGATTTTGGCCATTTGAGTCTGTTCGATGCTGCCCATTACCACGCGGGTATTGGCCAGCCATTGTTCGGCTAGAGTGCTCATATCAGTAGGGAGTTAATGGACTAGCAGGTTAAGGTGTCTGTTGAGGGAATCGCTTCGGTAGTGGCGGACTTGCCAGGCCGGGCCTGGAGTTGTTTGACGACGAGGAAGAGCAGGATCGCAGAAGCAACCAGGCAGCCCAGCATAACTTTGGTGTATTGTTGGATGCCGTGGCTTTGAGCCAGGAAACCAAAAGACTTGTTGATCGTCATGTTGCCGATCAATGCAACGAAGAAGATGGTGCTAAAGGCGGTGCCTGACTGAGCCGGATACAGGTCGGCAATATAACCCAGCACCACGGGAAACGCGGCGGCCAAACCTGCACCAATCAACAGCGCCGCCGCCAGCGACACGCCATAGCTCTTCGCATGCATCAGCAGCAGTGCGCCTGCGGCGTTAATTCCAATGCTCGCAAAGAGAACTATCTGCGACTTGACGTGCTTCAGCAACCCGCTGAGCACGATGCGCGCGAGGACCATTGCGCCGGTTACTGCCATCAGTCCGAGCAGCGTTTTCCATTCCTCGGCGCGCTCGCCTGAAAGCGTTACGTTCTTGAAGTAGCGGGTGATCCAGTCGTTGGACATCCCTTCCATGCCGCTTTGAATCGCCAGCGCCAGGCCCGCCAGGAGGAAGATGGGATGCCTGAGCAGCGCCAGCCCCCTCGTTGCGGTGCCGGCCTGAGCCTTTTGCTTCGGCGGCGGGAAGCCAATGACCAGGAAGTAGAGCACAGGCACGATCACGAACGCGCCAATCCCGGCGATAATGCTCGCCAGGGAGAAATGCTCGGACAGCACCGCAAGCGTGCCTGGCATGCCGAGCGCGCCAATGCCGAAGAAGACGCCCAGCAAGCTCAACTTGGCGCCCCGTTCCCCCTCGCTGACATCCGCAGCCAAGGCGTTGGTGGCCCCGTTGAGCACGCCGCCGCCGAAGCCTATCAGAAAAACAAAGAACTGAATCAGACCTTTGCTGTTCGTGAATGCCATGCCTTCCAGCCCAGCCATCACAAGCAGGGCGCACACCACCAGCAGCCACCGGTAGCCGAACTGGTCCGCGATCGGCCCAAAAATGAGCGAGCCGGCCAGAATTCCAAAAGGCAGCAAAGCCGTAAGGGTGCCGATGCTGTTATTGTCGAGGTTGAACCGTTCAGCCAGCATGTTATTCGCCGAACCCAGTGACAAGAAGACGATGCCAAACAGCAGCATCCCCAGACAGGCGGCGCCGAACACTAGCTTGCGGTTGTACATGCGCCCGCAGCTTACAACAGGCCTAAGGCGTGAGGAAATCCGAAATCCGAAGGCCAGGCTAGGAATTCAGGTCCTGGCAGCATTCGCCGCCCGTAACGCCAGGCATCCGGCGCCGTAAAGACCGGCGTCTGCGCCCAGTGTGGACGCCTGGACCTTCACGCGAGTGATGCTGATGGGTTGCGCCCATTTCTTTGCCTCGGCGTAGATGTCGCCGAGCAGTTTGGTTCCCGGCCCAAACACGCCACCGCCGAGGATGACCTTCTCCGGGTTAAACAGGCTGACGAGGTTCGCCACTGCCATACCCCAGAACTCGACGGCCTGCACCACGACCTCTCTTGCTACCGCGTCCCCATGGTTGTAAGCGGCAAAGATGTCCTGGGCTCTTAAGTCCTTGTGCCTTCGTAACTCTGTAACTCCGCGGTCTGTGCGTTCTCTGCCTCGCTTCGCCAGGAGTTCCTTTGCCACTCTTGCCATTCCTTTGCCCGAAGCGTGATACTCGAAGCAACCGCAGGACACGTACTGGCGCCGGAAAGGGCGGTTCAGTGCCAGCCAGCCAATCGCGCCTGCAATGTCATGCGCACCCCGCAGAATCCGGCCGTCAATCATGATCCCGGCGCCAATCCCGGTGCCGACTGCGAGAAAGATGGCGTTGCGGCAGCCTTTGGCCGCTCCGCGCCAGGTCTCTCCCAGGATGTAGCACGCACGGTCGCTGTCTATTGCGACGCGGATGCGCTTGTTCCTGACAGCCCCCATGAGTTCGCGGCGCAACGGGTAATCCTCCCATCCCCTGATGTTTGGTGCCCAGACCGTGCCAGTGTCGGAGTGACTGATGCCCGGGACAGAGACTCCGAGCGCAATGACGCTGAGAGCCTCGCTGCGGGCGCAGGCAAGAAGCCTGGCAAGTTCGGAGCAGATAAGTTCGCCCACCGCACGGCCGTGGCGCCCCGCGAGGGGAACCACGTTCCTGGAGACCACTTTGCCGTTGGGACTGAAGATCGCTCCAGCGAGCTTCGTGCCTCCCAGGTCGAGCCCGATAACGACATCCTTGGTCATGATTCACATCCTGGGCTTCTGATCGGTATGCACGCGCTCATAGACAGGGGCCAGAGGACTGACGCACCGAACGTAATGCTGACAGCGAGATGCCACATTGGTTCTGGGCTATTGCTAAACCAGGGTGCCGCGGGAAGCAAGCGGGTTGTGAAGGGATGCGAGGCGGAACAAGTTCAAAGACTTCGCCGGCACCGGGCGCCCCTGCCCGCATTAGCGCAGGAAGAACTGGGCGGCGGCGTCAGCGAAACGGAGGCCTTGTGGGGTCAGATGGAAACGGTCGGGCAGAAGGCGCCCCCAGCCTCGTTCTACCAACTGAATCATCTCCTCGGCCCATTCCTGCCTTAAGTCATAGCCGGTAGTCTGACGAAACTGTTTGAATGGCCATCCGCTCACCATGCGCAGGCCGAATGCGGCGGTTTCGCCGGCGCGCGAGAGCGGAGGCAATTCTTCGCGAGATCCAATGGCGCGCCGGCCTTGCTCCAATTGATCGCAATAGAGTCGAGTATCGGACCGGTTCTTGGTCCGCACGCCGCGGACATAAGTGGTCGCGCTGGGGCCAAGACCGTAGAAGTCCCCTCCGCGCCAGTAGTTGACGTTGTGAAGACAAACGTGACTGGGCAGTTTCGCGGTTGAGGGGTGGCGGCTGATGGCCCGGTCGCAGGCGAAGTTGGCGATTTCGTAATGTCTAAGTCCGGCGTTCGTAGCTCGCTCGATTAGTTCTTCGTACATGGCGCAAGCCAAGTCCTCATCCGCATCGTCTTTGCGCGCCCCGAGTTGCGTGTAGAGAGGAGTGTCTTCTTCGTAGATTACCTCGTAGCTGGAGAGGTGCTCGCTGCCCATGGCGATGGCCTCGTTCAGTGTTTTGCGCCAGACTTCGAGTGTCTGGCCGGGGATGGCGAACATGAGATCAAGGTTCAGGTTGTCAAAGCCGGCTTGGCGTACCAGATCGAATGCCTTGAAGGCCATCTGGCGGGTGTGAACCCGTCCGAGGCGTTCGAGTAGCGTTTCGTTAAGGGATTGCACGCCCATGGAGAGGCGATTCACGCCGGCGGCGCGGAGCAGCTTCGCCTTTTCCAGGGAGACGGTTGCCGGATTGCATTCCACCGTCCACTCTGTTGCCCCAGCCAAGTTGAGCCGATCCATCGCGTGCAAGATTCTCTGCCACTGTCCCAGATTCAGAAGCGAGGGGGTGCCTCCTCCGAAGTAGATAGTGCGCGGGCGCAAGTCCCGTGCGACGAGCTCCAACTCTCGAATGAGCGCGGCAACGCAGCGATCAATCAGCTCGCTGCTGGCAGGCGCGGAGTAGAAGGCGCAATAGGCGCACTTCTGCGCGCAGAAGGGCACGTGGATATAAAGACTTGCTACCGCTTCAGAGGACGGCTGGGCCATGATTACTTTGCCACTGGCCATATCTTTACTCTCCAGCGCGTTCGATATTGGCAGCCCAGGGAAGCGGTCGGCAGGCTTTGGCAGTCCACTGCGCGACCGGCAACTGCTTTCGAAGCCGCATACTCTGTGTTAAGCCTCAAACTAGCGCGAATCGTAGCGCCTTGTGGCAACCCGGCCGGGCGTTTGCTTCTTGGCTCACTCGACTTGAAGGGCCTGATCGAGGAATTGGGGCAAGTGGCTTAGAATGGCTGTTTCGCTGACGAGCAACGTCACACCTGCCGCTTTGGCGGCTGTCTGCAGGTCTGTTGCGTCTTCGCCGCTGAACGCAATAACAGGCAGGTGACGGGTGGCGGGGTTCTGCCTGAGGCTCGCAAGGGCGGGACAGACGTTGTTGTGAGTGGATTCCAAGTCGGCCAGCACCAGCATAGGTTTGGCATCTTCAGCACACTCCGCGAGCTTCGCGGCGTCCGCAATAACCTGGACGCGATAATTCAAGTCCTGGAGCCGGTTCACGAGCTGACTGCCCGGCAGCAGCCTCTCATAAACCACAAGCGCAAGGGGTTGCGTCATGACCCCAACCTGGAACAGGCTGGCGCCGAATGCAAAGAAATTCGCACCTCCGGGCTCAAACTCGGGGGACTTGGCGGTAACCCCGGCAAGCGTTCTGCGGATTCAAATTGAAGGCGAATCGGAGCTTGACTGTTTTGGGGTAGACCCATAACTTTTAGATTAGAACGGTATAGACTGCTGGTTTACCAGCTCGCGAAAGTCGGAAGAGCCTTATCTGCCGACTTTTTTGTTCCCCCCTTGGGGGCTGCCGTTGAAGATTTATGAACGCCGACTTTTTAGCAGTCTTGGAATTCTGGGAGCGCGAGAAGGGCATCAACCGTGATGTCCTGACCGGCGCTGTCCAGGAAGCTCTGTTGTCCGCCGCCAAGAAGGCAGTTGGACCGGCGCGCGAGTTGCGCGTGGTTATTGACCAGAAGACCGGAGATATTCGCGCGTTTGCGAGGCTGCTGGTGTCGGAAAAGGTCATCTCCAAACATGACCAGATCACGGTATTCGATGCCCGGCGAGTAAAGCCGGATGCTCAGATTGGCGAGGAGGTGGAAGTGGAAGTGACGCCTGTGGGCTTTGGTCGCATCGCCGCCCAGTACGCCAAGCAGGCGCTTATGCAGCACATACGGCGTGCAGAAAAGGCACTGATCTTCACGGAGTTCAAGGATCGGGTGGGCGACGTCGTCAGCGGGACGGTCCGGCGCTTTGATCGCTCAGACGTGTTTGTGGATCTTGGAAAATACGAGGCCCTCCTGCCGAACCGGGAGCGCGTGCCCACCGAGGAATACCAACTCGGCGAGCGGATTCGTTGTTATGTCAAAGCGGTTGAAGAAGGCCCGCATGGACCGGAGATCATTCTGTCTCGTGCCGATCCGCGCTTTGTCGTCAAGTTGTTTCAGATCGAGGTGTCGGAAATCAATGACGGCACGATTGAAATCAAGGGCATCGCCCGTGAGCCGGGTTTTCGGACTAAGCTTGCGGTGTGGACTCGCGATGAAAAAGTGGACCCGGTAGGCGCCTGTGTCGGCTTGCGCGGGCAGCGCGTCAAGAACATCGTGCGCGAACTCAACAACGAGAAGGTAGACATCATCCGGTGGGACTCGAATGTGAAGAACTTTGTCACCAACGCGTTGGCGCCAGCCAAGCTAAAAGCCTTCGAGGTTGATGAGTCCCAAAAGCGCCTTAAGATCACCGTCAGCGCCGACCAGCTTTCGCTGGCCATCGGCAAGCGCGGCCAGAACGCGCGGCTGACCTCAAAGTTGACCGGTTGGCAGGTTGACATTGAGCCGGAAGTGGTGGTGACCAAAGGTTTCGAGGAGAAAGTGGCGGAAGCGGTGGATTCACTGGCGGCGATTGCCGGGATTACGCGGGAGCAGGCGGATGTGCTGGTGCATCATGGATTGACCCGGCTGGAAGACCTGTTGCAGGCGGATGAAAGCGACCTGGCCGGAATCCCGGAGTTGGGCGATCAGGGAGCGAGCATTCTGGAAGCAGCGCGCGCTGAGGCGGCTCGGCGCACTCTCAAAGTTGGTGAAACGCCAGTTACCAGTTAATTCGAGTTGATTATGACAGTACTGTCAGGAAGTCTTACGGCCTAGGTTCAAGCCTATGAAGGCTGCGTGGCAACCAGTGCCCGAGGCGATAGAGAAATATGCCCGTTCGGATATACGACATTTCAAAGAAGCTCGGCTGGCAGAACAAGCAAGTTCTCGCCAAGGCGAAAGCTCTAGGTATTGCCGCTGCGCGGGTGGCCTCCAGCTCGTTAGACAAGATTACTGCCGAATACCTCGAACTGGAGATTCTCAAGGAACATCCTGAACTTGCCGCCCCCCCTCCACCTCCTCCGGCAGTACAGCCACCAGCCCCGGCGGAGCAACCCGCTGTAAGTGTCGCAGCCCCGGCGGCGATCGAGATTAAACCCAGCGCGGAACTGGAACCAATCGGAGTCGAAGCCCCGACGACCGGGGGTGAACTCCTTGTTCCCATTCTCCCCGAGACCAAGGTGCCAGAGGTGCCAGACGAGGTGCTGTGTCCAACTCCCGCGGTCAGTGAACCGCAACCGCAAGCTGAGGACGAACCTATTGTCGAGGTGCCTCCTCCTCCGCCGCCCGTTCCAAAGGTGGGGGACAAAGTTGGATTCATCCAGTTGCGGCTGAAGCCGGCTGGCAGAGGGAGCGAAAGGCCGGGCGCTTTTAGGCCGGCGGCGCGACCAGCGGACCAGAAGAGGACGGATTTCAGCCAGCGCGGAGATTCCCACGGTGGTCGGGCTGGCGCTGTGACGCCAGGGCCGGCGAGAGCCAGGGGACCGGGCCAACAGAAGGCTGCTGCGCTGCCGAAAGCAGGCGCAGATGCGAAGTCGCTCCTGCCTGGCGATGCTCCGGTCATTACCATCAAGCCACCAATCGTGGTTCGGGACTTGGCGGAGCAGCTTAAGCAAAAGCCCTTCAAGATCATTGCCGACCTGATGGAATCCGGCGTGTTCGCCAGTGTCAACCAGGCCATTGATGACAAAGTGGCGCAGAATATCTGCGCGAAGTATGGCTATCGGTTCGAGGTGGAAAAGCGCGTGAGCGGCAGCGGACTCCACAAGCCAGTCGGGCCCCGTTCCGACCTGCTGGACCCGGACGATGACCCCAAAGACCTGGTCCCGCGGCCGCCGGTGGTGACCATCATGGGCCACGTTGACCACGGCAAGACCACCTTGCTTGATGTTATCCGCAAGTCCAACGTCGTCTCCAGCGAAGCGGGCGGCATCACGCAGCACATCGGCGCCTACACCATCTCTTTCCCGCATCCCGATCGCAAGAAGGAGTTGGCCCAGATCACGTTCCTGGATACCCCGGGGCATGCCGCCTTCAGTTCGATGCGCGCTCGCGGGGCCAATGTGACCGACGTAGTCGTGCTGGTCGTGGCCGCTAATGACGGGGTAATGCCCCAAACTCTCGAGGCCCTCAGTCACGCGCAGGCGGCCAAGGTGCCGGTGCTGGTCGCGGTCAACAAGATTGATCACCCTAATGCCAATGCGTTGAAGGTTCGCCAGCAACTGCAGGACAAGGGGCTGGTTCCAGACGACTGGGGCGGCGAGACCATCTTCGTGGACGTTTCTGCACTAACGAAGCAGGGCGTGGACAAGCTGATCGAAATGCTCTTGCTCCAGGCCGACTTCCTGGAACTCAAAGCCAACCCCAACCGGCACGCCAAGGGGAATGTGATTGAATCAGGACTGGAGCCGGGCGGCCCCACCGCCACAGTCCTGGTGCGCAAGGGCACATTGCGGGTCAGCGACGTGGTCCTCTGCGGGCAGTACTACGGCCGCGTGCGTGCGCTGATCAATGAAGAGGGCAAACGCTTGAAGGCGGCCGCACCTTCGGTGGCAGTGAAGATCCTGGGCTTGAACGGTGTGCCCGAGGCGGGCCTGGAGTTCAACGTGGTGAAGAATGAGAAAGCAGCTCGCGAACTCGCCGAGCAGCGTGGTCTGGAAGCCAGGGCCCTGGGCCAGGAGGCGACGCGCGCCAAAGTCACATTGGAGAACCTCTTTGCCCAACTCGATTCGACTGCCGCCAAGGTGCTCAAGGTTGTTGTCAAGGCCGATACTCAAGGCTCTGTCGAGGCCATAGTGGACGCCCTCAAGAAGATCGAATCTGAGAAGGTATCGCTGGAAGTCATCCATAGCGCTGTCGGCACAATCACCGAATCCGATGTGGCGCTCGCCTCTGCTTCAGATGCCGTCATCCTCGGTTTCCATACGCGCATAGACAGTGGCGTAGCAGACAAGGCCAAACACGAGGGGGTGCAGATTAAGCTGTATGCAATCATCTATGAGTTGATTGACCAGGTGAAGGAGGCAATGGCCGGGTTGCTGGAACCGCTACTGAAGGACATTACAGTCGGCGCGGCTGAGGTGCGAAAGGTCTTTGAATTGTCCAAAGGCGCTCCGGTTGCCGGGTGCATGGTTGTTAGCGGGCGCATCGCTAAAGGCAAGGTCCGGGTCCGCCGCCGCAAGGAGATCATTTATGAAGGAATCGCCCAGTCGTTGCGTCGGTTTCAGGACGAAGTCAACGAGGTGCGTGCCGGCATGGAATGCGGCATTCGGATTGAAGGGTTCAGCGACTTTCAGATCGGTGATAGCATCGAGTGCTACACGATGGAGAAGATCGCGCAGAAGCTGTGATAATCCAGGTCGCCTGGGCCGAATCGTTGCCAGGCTGGATTGGTCCTCTATGATCCGCTCGTTCCTTAATCAGCGAATATCCGCCCGCAACCCTGTATCGGCATAACCAGGCGAGGAAAGATGCCTTCCCTTAGACTCCAACGCGTGCGTGAGTTGCTGAAGCGGGAGATCGGCGAAGTCATTCGCCGCGAGTTCCAGGTCAGCGAGGCGGGGTTGATAACGGTGAACGACGTGGATGTGGCTGGCGATCTAAAGTCCGCGCGCGTCTTCGTCAGTATTCTGGGCAGCCCGGAACAGCAACGACAGGGTGTGGGCCTGTTGCGCCGCCAACGCAAACGCATCCAGGGATTGGTCGCGGGGGCCGTTATTCTGAAGTACACGCCGCGGCTGCAGTTCCTGGTGGATGATTCTGTCGCGCGGGGCAACCGCGTGCTGGAGATTATCGAGGAGCTGGAAAAGACCCTTCCCGCGGGCCCACCGGAGTAGCAACATTGGGCGGGCGCTGCCGTGCCGAGGCTGTTTTCATTGCATGAAGCCACATCCGAAAATTATTGACCGCATTATCGAGGGCCTGCAGCAGAGCCAGACGATTTGTGTCGCTGGCCACATCCGGCCAGACGGGGATTGTGTGGGGTCGCAACTGGGCCTGACGCTCGCGCTTCAGAACGCAGGCAAGCAGGTGGTGTGCTGGAACGAGGACAGCATCCCGCAGAAGTACGAATTCCTGGATGCGGACGGTCTTGTCCAGAAGCCCAAGCCCGGGCTGCAATTCGACTGCGTGGTCGCTGTTGATGCGGCCACGTTCGATCGCCTTGGCTCGGTAGGGCAGCATATCGCCCGGCGCAAGCTCTTTATCAATATTGACCACCACGAAAGCAACTCGCGGTTCGCCGATCTCAACTGGGTTTCGGCCCGCGAACCCTCCACAGGAGAACTGGTCTATCGGTTGCTGAAGATCGCGAAGTGGCCGATTACCCGACGCATCGCGGACTGCTTGTTCACGGCCGTGTCCACCGATACCGGCTCGTTTCAATATGCCACCACGCAGCCCGGCACTTACCACGTGGCTGGCGAACTGGTCAGCCGCGGCGCCGATCTGACTCGAATCTGCAACGAGGTGTACCAGTCTTATCCGCTTCCGCGCGCCCGTCTGCTGAGGCATATCTACAGCCACTTCCGCCTGACGCAGCAGAATCAGATCGCCTACTTCTGGCTGAAGAAGGCAGACTTCACCCGCACCGGGGCTGACAGCAGCGACACGGAGGGGCTGATTGATCACATCCGCGCCATCGCCCCCGTAGTGGTGGCCTGCGTATTCGAGGAAGTCGAGCCAGAGTTGACCCGCATCAGCCTGCGTTCGAAGAGCACGAAGGTGAATGTAAATGAAGTCGCCGCCCAATTTGGCGGCGGTGGCCACCCCGCGGCGGCGGGGGCGCGCATTCCTGGCAAGCCTCTTTCCGTGCAGCGAAAGGTCATCGCGGCCATCAAGGGGGCACTGAACGCAGCCGGTCTCTGACGCAACGATCTGAGAGCGCCGTGCGGCAGGTTGCCGCAACCCAATCAGCCGCCGAGCCTTTCCTCCAGGGCTTGCGGCCCTTCCGTCGGGCCTGGCTGAAACGCCTCGGTGACAGCGATTGCGCAGGCATTCTCGCCAATGGGGGCGCATCCCAGTTTTTGAGCGGTGTTTTCCTGGCAAAGGCGCCAGCGCAGCGGCTGAGCAATCACGGTATTACATTGCCCCCCTCCCGACCCCATTTTCCGGGCACGGCCACCCCCCCGCCAGGGATGGGCAGGCCCGCCGTCCGCTCCCCGTCCCGCTACCGTAGTACCTCTAACCCGGGGTTAGAGGTACTACGGTAGCGGGACGGGGAGCGGACGGCGGGCGGATGGTGAGGTGCGGGGGTGGAGAATGGGCGGAAGTGCCGTGCGGACAGTCGGTTACACCAGTTCTGGGCGCCAGAAACCGTTGCCGCAGGCCCTCCGGGCTTGGGAAGTTGTCAGAAATTGGGATGAGCCCCGCCAGTGGCCAACTATGCCGCCCTCCTCGACAAGCCACCCTGTCCCCATTACCCTCGGAGTGCACAAATGACCTCCAGTGGCACACAGACACCGTCAGCGGCGGCGGAATGCTTCGTCACGACGCATTGGTCGGTGGTGCTCACCGCCGGACACAGCGACACGAGCCGAGCGCGAACTGCACTGGAGCAACTGTGTCGCAACTATTGGCAGCCCCTTTACGCCTACGTGCGGCGCGCGGGCCATTCCCGGGAGGAAGCGGAGGATTTGACGCAGGAGTTTTTCGCTCGGTTGCTGGCGCGGAACAGTGTTGCGCAGGCGGACCCCGCACGGGGGCGGTTCCGGTCGTTCTTGCTCTCCGCGCTGAAGCATTTTCTGGTGAACGAGTGGGACAAGGCGCGGGCGCAGAAGCGGGGCGGCGGCGCGCAGGTGATGCCTCTCAGGTACGACACCGCCGAGACCCGGTGCGGGCAGGCGGTGGCGCCGGGGGACACGCCGGATCGGGCGTTTGACCGGCAGTGGGCGCTGGCGCTGCTGGAGGTGGTTCTGGGGCGGTTGCGGGGAGAGTATGTGGCGGCCGGGAGGGAGAGGATGTTCGTGGGGCTGAAGGACACGCTGGGCGGGGGGCGGGCGGAGATACCGTACCGGGAATTGGGGGCACAACTGGGGATGAGCGAGGGGGCGGTGAAGGTGGCGGCGCATCGGTTGCGGGCGCGCTACCGCGAGCTGCTGCGAGAGGAGATTGCGAACACGGTGGCGGGGCCGGAGGAGGTGGAGGGGGAGCTGCGGGAGCTGTTTGCGGCGCTAGGGGGGTGATCTACATGTGGAGTGCGGTGGCAAGCGAAGCGCGACACCGCTATCGTGGCTCGCAAGAAAGTTTGGCAGGCTGCTGCGAGAGCCAAAGCGCCGTCGTCGCTGGCGCTCTGCCGGCGCAGTCCAAAAGGATGGGATGGCGGCGTAACCTTTGGCCGGCTTTCCGGTAGTAAGCGGTGTATGAACAATGTGATGTTTGGGGCAATGATGGTGAGCATCTGGGAGATCCTGGTTGCGCTCTTGGTGCTGCTCGTCATGGCGGGCGTCGTGGCGGGAGCAATCGTGCTTGTCGTCTGGCTGATGCGGCGGGGGAAGTCGGCACCGCCGGTCGCTCCGCCGATTCGGCAGCAGGAGCACATCGGGGCTGGCGCGGGCGAGACCAGAAGGTTCTCGTTCGCCGAGATTCGTGCCGGCCAGGCCCATGTGCGCTGGGTGCCGTATGGGTTAGGTTTGGTGGCCGTCATACTCGGCTCGGGTGCCCTGAACGGATTGTTGCTGGCAGCGGGCGTGTGGAGCGGCGTGGACACTGTGCTATTCGGCACGCTGGCCGGAGTGGTGGCGTTTAACCTCTATGTGATTTACCAGTTCAATAGACTGGGGAGGAGTGGAGAAGAGAACTCTATAGCCTCCAGGAACGCCCCTCGGAGTGAACCCATGCAGTCAACCTCTTCACCCACCAGGCGCAAGGGCAGGAAGTTCACGTTTGTCGAGGAGCATGGGGGCGAAGTGCGGGTGCGGTGGGGGGTGTGCTGCCTTTCGGCCTTCGGGGGGGTGTTGGCGGCGGCGCTGGCGATTGAGTTGTTTCTGGCGCTTGGTGGCTGGAAGTCCGAGCGCACGTTGCTCACGGCCATCTTCTGCGGGGTCGGGTCGGTTTGCGGCTGGGTGATCTATGAATGGAGCCAGGCGCGGAAGGCGCAGGGGACGCGGAGCACGGGAGCGTCCGCCGCCGGAACAGAGGACGCCCGCCACCCCGGCCCTCTCCCCCGGGGAGAGGGGGAATCATCGGCCGCTAGAGGTGTCGTCGCGCGCAGCGGTGCGGAGCAAGCGCCGGGCAGTTGTCCCCGGTGCGGGGCGGCGCTGCCGGCGGAGGCACCGCAGGGGTTGTGTCCGCGCTGCGTGCTGGGGGTGGGGCTGGCAACGCAGACCGAGGCAACGGGGGAATCCGGGCCGCACGGCACCAAGGTCGTCCAAGCGCCGCCGGAACCCGCAGAGATCGCGAAGCATTTCCCGCAACTGGAGATCCTGGACTGTCTGGGACGGGGCGGGATGGGAGTGGTTTACAAGGCGCGGCAGCCGAAGTTGAACCGGCTGGTGGCGCTGAAGATTCTGGCGCCGGAGAAGGGGGCGGACCCGAAGTTTGCGGAGCGGTTTCTGCGGGAGGCGCAGGCGCTGGCGCGGCTGAACCACCCGAACATCGTGACGGTGCACGATTTCGGGGAAGCGGAGGGGCTTTACTACCTGCTGATGGAGTATGTGGACGGGATGACGCTGCGGCAGTTGTTGCAGGGGCAGAAGCTGGCGCCGGAAGAGGCGCTGAGCATCGTTCCGAAGATTTGCGAGGCGCTGCAGTTCGCGCACGAGCTGGGGGTGGTGCACCGGGACATCAAGCCGGAGAACGTTCTGGTGGACCGGCAGGGGCGGGTGAAGATCGCGGACTTCGGCATCGCCAAGATCGTGGCGGCGGACCAGCCGCGGCAGGCCATCACGCAGGACCAAGTGATCGGCACGCCGCATTACATGGCGCCGGAGCAAGTCGAGAAGCCGCAGTTGGTGGACCACCGGGCGGACATCTACTCGCTGGGCGTGGTGTTCTACGAGATGCTGACGGGCGAGCTGCCGCTGGGGAAGTTCCAGCCGCCGTCGAAGAAGGTGCAGGTGGATGTGCGGCTGGACGAGGTGGTACTGCACGCGCTGGAGAAGGAGCCGGAGCGGCGTTACCAGCATGCCAGCGAGGTGAAGACGGCGGTGGAAACGATTGCGGCCACGCCCGGAGTGCCGGCGGTGGCCGCGCCACCCGCCGACGCGTCCGAGGTCACCCCAGCGATGATCGGGCAGTATCGCCGTCACTTGTGGGTGAAGGCTGGGTGCTTCTTCTTTGCGGCGGTGTGCTTCCTCATTGCCGCCGTGTCTTACACGGTCTCGGACAACACGCTTGCGGCCCTGCTGAGCGCCGTGGCGACTGTGTGCTTCGGCATCGCCGCCTACCGGCACTTCGCTGCCGGGCAGCAGGTTGGTGCCGGGGCTGGCTCTGGTGGAGGCAGCCCACCCCAGCAGGGCGTGGCCGGGGGGGCTGGTGGCGAGCCGGTCCGCATCCTGCGCTGGCGCGACGCCTGGATTTGGAACTGGGAGTATATCCAGTTGTTCCTGATTGTGCCGCTGGTGGTGGTGGGGCTGGCTCTGCCTGTGCTGGTGCCCCGGATGGGACTGAAAGCGCTGTGGTTGATTGCTGCTGAGCTGGGTGGCATCGCGTTTGCCATCACGTATGCGATCGTGGGGCGGCAGGTCCGGCGAGCGCGGGCGGAGGTGCCACGCACCGAGCGCGACGTGGCGGAGTGCCTGATGTTCCGCAGGCCATTCCAGTCGCCCGGCGTGGCAGTGATGCACGAGGACCGGCTGGAGCTGATTCCCATCGTGGGCTCGCCGATCAGCGTGCCGCTGGCGGACATCGTCGCGATCAAGGAGGTGCGGTGGTTCAATGGGACGCGGTTGTTCTTCAAGAAGGGGTTCGTGATGGACCTGGCCACCGGCCAGCGGGTGGGGGTGGCGGTGGCGGAGGTTTACGCGCGGCGCTGGCGGGCGAAGCTGAGCCGGGGGACGCTGCCGGAGATTCCGGCGGGCAGCGGGAGGGATCAGAGCCTCCTTACGTCGGCTGCTACGAAGGGGTGGGTGACGGCGGCGCGGTGGACCGCGCGGGTGCTGGGGACGCTGTTGCTCGCCATCTACGGGCTCTTTGTCTTCGGGGAAGGGTTTCCGCCGATCGGTTCGCAGCCGGAGGGGGTGCAATTGAGTTTCGTGGGAGTGGGGCTGATGCTGCTGGGGTTGGCGCTGGGCTGGAAGCTGGAAGGGGCGGCGGCGCTGCTCATTGCGTCGGGGTGGACAGTGTTCCGTATCTCCGAGGGTGGTTTTGGGCTGGGGGCGTTTGAGACGCCGCTGGTGGCGGGGGCGCTGTATGGGCTGTGCTGGTGGGCGACACGGGGTCGGAGGACGCACATCGCGTTGGCCGCGGTCGCGGCGCTGGTGATGGCGCTAACGCTGGGGCAATTGATTTGTCCGACCAGCGTCTTCGTGCGGGGCGTGATCATTGATGCTGAGACGACCAAGCCCATTGCGGGTGCGGAACTGACGCTGGAAGGCAGCCCGGTGAAGCGGGGCGAGGCGGGACCGCGTCCCAACGCGCGTTCGCGCAAGGACGGACGGTTTGATCTCTACGTTGGCTGGTATGCGGAGCGGAAGCAGGTGTCCATAACCGCGCCGGGCTACGAGACGCTGACGGCAAGCTTGGGCCCGCGGGCGCTGGGCCAGCGGAAGGTGAGCCGGGATTACCAGTTAAGTCGGGCCGGCGCTGCGAGAGGCACGGGGCTTGGGCCGGTAGTAGAGCGGGTGCTGTATTCGGTGGCCACGCAGCGGCCGATCAAGGGGGAGGACCTGGACAGCGGACGGGAGATCGAACTGTCGGCCCAGGTGGCAGAGAATTCGGAGAAAGAGTTCTTCTATTGGCTGGCGGCGGCAGGGGCGGACCTGCTGGCGTTGGCGCGCGAGCAATCGTGGGACCTCTGGGCTTCGCCGAAGCTGGTGGGGGTTCCGCAGGCGATGTGGGACAAGGCCAGTGGTGAGGAGTTGCTGAAGGCCTTGAGGTCTGGCGTGATAGGGTTGGGACGCGCCTCGTTGGGCGTGAAGGAGGGCTTTGCCGGCTACCAGGTGAACGAGAACATTGTTTTCCCGCGGACGTTTGCTTTCCAGACGCAGGCGGGTGCGCTGGGGGTGTTGCAGCTTACGGGTTTCGCGGAGAGCCCGCGCGGCCTGAGGATTCGCTACAAGCTGGCGCAGTCGGGGGCGCGAGCAGGAATGGGGAGCGGTGGCGAGGTTGCGCAGGCGCTCCGAAAGTATGTGCGGCTGGTGGTGGCGAAGGACGCGATGACGTTTGAGGGGCAACCGACGAGCTGGGAGACGGTGGGTGCGCTGTTGGAGCGGGTGCCGGACCGACGCAACACGGTGCTGGAGTGCGCCGTGACCTCGGACCAAATCACCGTGCAGCAGCAGAATGAGTGGTTCAGCAAGTGCAGTGGTTTGGCACGGGAACACGGTTTTGCCTATGCCAGCTTCGTCGGCGTTCATGCGCTGGGTTCGAGGGGAACAGGCGGGGCTGCTGCCGGGCATGTGACAGGTGCGCCAGCCCGGTTCGGTCCGGTGATCGAGCGGGTGGTGAACGACGACAGCGTGCAGCGCGACCTGGCGATTGACTTCGACAGCGGGAAGTTGTTTTCCCCGCCGCCCGGTCTGACTCCCGCGGACACGAACGCCTTCCTGGCGTGGGTGCGGGGCAACGGGATTGACGCCATCGGCGAGACGAGCCAGAGCATCCGCGGCCTGGCAGGGCTGGAAATGGTGGCGCGCCCGGTGAACGCGGAGCTGTGGAAGGCGCTGACACCGCGCGCGGCCCTGACGGATGATGTACTGAAGCATGGCACGCCTGGTTCGCCGGTGTTTTTAAGCGCCAAGGGGGCGCTGCCGGAGACGTACCTGTTCAGGACTCGGGAGGGCGGGATCGGGTTGGTGCAGATCACGGGCTTCTCGGGAGAGCCGCGCGGGGTGGAGATTCGTTACAAGCTGGTGGAGAGCGGCGGGCTGAGTGAGAGTCCGCCGGCTGATCGGGAGGGGGACTTTGTGGCGGAGCACCGGGCGGAGTTGGGCCAGAAGGCGTTGGATGCGGCCCGGGAGTTCGTGGAAGAGCACAGGTGGAAGATGCGGAGTGAGTTTGGCGATCAGGGACGAGTGGTCTTGAGGGCTACTGACGCGGCGGGCAAGCAGATCATGTTTGAGGAGGCTGCGATGGCAGACGGCACGGCGCGCTTCACGATCATTGCCGAGCCGGGCGCCGAGCTGTCCGCCCAGCGAATTGGAGCGGCCATTTGGCAGCGGCTGGGGTGGGTTCATCAAAGCCCGGGTGTGGCCGCGCAACGCACGCCACCGCCGTTGGCCCGGGCCGAGGCGGGCACGTATCAGGTCACGCTCACCAACGGGATAACGGTCGAGGTGGTGGCCGTGACGCGTAATCCGCTGATGGCCGGGCTCTGGTGGAAGCCCGACGGCACGGTGCTGCCAAAACCGCCGGGTGAGGTGGGCGAGTTCATTCCCGCCGGCATGTGGACGAGGAAGAGCGTGGGCTCGAACGACTGCGCTATCCTCGTGCGCCATGGCGGCCGACTCCCCTCGAAGTGGCAGGGGGGGCGGCAATACACGCCCCGCGGAGAGTTCATCGGCCACTTCGGAGTCAAGGGGGTGGGAATGGCGGAAGTGATACGTTTTCCGGCGGGCACGAAGGAAGCGGCCATGCACGTGGCCACCGCAGCGGATCGGCCATGGGAAGCCGTGGCGGTGTTTGACGGGAGCCGGACCCGGGTGCTGATCGAGGGGATACAGGTCCTGTGCACGCATCTCCGGCACGATGCGGATGGACGGTGCCTGGACGTGTCGCACAACGTGGACCGGGGACAATACGCGCTGCGGATGATGGCCAGGTTCAAGAGCGGCAAACGCGAGGAGGTGGGGCTGCATTCCGGAGTTCTGAGCGCCCAGGAGACGCAAGGCTATGTGTTCCTCGATCCGAGCGAGCCGGATTTACGCGCCGGGGACATCGCGGAGTTCGTGCTCGAACGGACGCCGTGGGTGTCGGGTGAGATTGGCGGAATCGCGCTGGCGCCGCGCCTGGGAACAACGCTGAGGCCGCCCGAATTCGGCCCGGCGATCGAGCGGGAGCTGGGGGGCTGGCCGAGTCTGGACTGCACGGTTCTGGACCTCGACCAGGGCCGGTTGATGTTGGTGCCGACCAACGTCGTCGCCGCCAGCGGGAACAACCCTCGTCCCATGCTGAATTGGATGGTGCAGCACGGGGCGGACCTGACGGTGACGGTGGGGGCGGGGGCGGGTTTGCACCTGGACGACGGCGTGCTGCTCCGACTGGAGGGCGGGGCGACGTTTGAGAGCGTGGCTGCCTCGACGGTGCGGCGCCAACTGCTGGGCGGCGGCGGGGCGCAGAATGTGAGTATCCCAAGCGCCGAGGTGAAGGCGCAGCCGGTGTTCGTCTATCGCACCCGGGAGGGCGGGATGGGGGTGCTGCAAGTGCTGGGGCCGAGCCAGGACCCGCGCAGTCTGCGGATTCGCTTCAAGGCGGCGTTGCCGGTGCAGTGATTACCCTTTCGCCCCCGTTAGCTTGTCCGCTTTGGCCGCCAGCACAAAGTCGCTTTCCGTCAGGCCGTTGATCTTGTGCGTCCAGATTGTAATCTTCACCTTGCCCCAGGCAAGGTAGATGTCGGGATGGTGTCCCTGGGCTTCCGCCAACTCCCCGACTTTGTTGGTGAAGGCAAGGGCCTGAGCGAAGTTCTTGAACTGGTATTCCTTTTCGAGGTGATGTTCCCCCACCACCTGCCAGCCGCCGCCCAGTTCCCGGGCGAGTCGAGCCAGCGGTTCACCTGTTAGCGGTGGGACTCCCCCCCGGCAGGGCTGACATTGTTTATCGGCTAAGGCACTCATGATCTATCTTTCGTTTGCCGCTATCCATCGTACCATTTATTCTAGCACAAGATGATGAAAACAACCTTGCTGTTCTCAACCCTATTACTCGTCTGTGCCATGCTCTTCTTTGGCTGCGCGGCCCCGCGCAAACCTCAGGGCAAATGCCCCACGAAGCCAACGACAGACTCGTCCATGAGCCTGATCGAGGCGACGGCTGAGCTTGCCAAAGCCAGGGCGACGCGGCTGCACCCCGATTACATTTGGGCGACGCTCAAGGACCGGGAACAGGATGCTGAGCTCGCCGCCGCCTTCGAGCGGGCGCTGGCCAAGGACGCCCCCGAGTCCAGGCTCGCGCTGGTTCGCGCGCTGGAGCTGAAGTTCATTCACGACCCCAATACTTCCGGGCTGGATATCCTCGGGCCCGAGTTGAGCCAGCATTTCCGCAGGTTCGAGTGGCAGGAGAATGATTTCCCCGGGGCGCCCGAAGGTCCTAATGAGCAGTTTGCCGACGTGATGGTGGACGCGCTGGACCTCGTGCGGTTGGAGCGCCGGGCCAACAGCACCCGCGACGCGGTGGTTCTGCGCGCGGAAGCCACCGACGCGGTCTGGGAGTACATGACCGGCCAGTGGGTGGCCGTTCCCGGCCAGGAGCGCTGGATGCTCAACTGCCACGCGAAGGACTCGTTTGTCCGCATGCGCGAGCAGGCCAAGGCCGAGGGAGTTGACCTGGTCATCCTCTCGGCGCATCGCCACCGCAAAAGCGCCGAGGCCAACGCGGCGCGCGCCGCCAATCCAAACGCCGTTGCCAGCTTCTCCTCGCACTCGCTGGGGCTGGCGATTGACTTCGACATGAGCCACCGCGACGAGATCAAGTTCAGGGGGCTCTCGACCCGTCCCATGTCGGAACTGGTGCGCATGCGCGAGTCACCCGTGCACAAGTGGCTGCTGCTGCGCGGCGAGGAGTTCGGCTGGTATCCCTACCAGAACGAGCCGTGGCACTGGGAATACAACCCGCCGGGCTTCCGCGACATCTTCTGGGCGAACTTCCCCGGCGGCGCGCCGAAGCGTGGGATCATCCTCTACGAACCGTGAGGGGCAGGCCAATACTCGGCCGCATGCCAGCCCGACAGCGGATTGGCGGCGTCTGAGGGTGTATTGCCTGCGGCCTTGATGGGAGGGCGAGCGTCCCCGCGAACCCTGATATGTTTGGGCTCGCGGGGACGCTCGCCCTCCCGGTTGAGTAGGTTAGACAGGCCCGGGACGGGCTGGTAAGCTCGCGACTGCTAAATGACTTCTACTGACCCAGAGACGGCGGGCACGGAGAGGCCCCGAGCGCCAGCCGGATGCTTCCCCCCCACGCATTGGTCGGTGGTGGTGGCGGCGGGGCGGAGTGACACGACGCGCGCCCACGCGGCGCTGGAGAAGCTGTGCCGCGCCTATTGGTTTCCTCTCTACGCCTATGCGCGGCGGCGCGGCTACTCCGTCGAGGACGCGCAGGACCTGACGCAGGAGTTCTTCACGCGGGTGCTGGAGCACCAATGGCTGGCCCGGGCTGACCAGGCCAAGGGCCGGTTCCGGACGTTTCTGCTGACTGCGATGGAGCGCTTTCTGGCCAATGAGTGGGACAAGGTGCGCGCCCGGAAACGGGGCGGGGGGCAGAAGAACATCCCGATCCAGCTCGACACGGCGGAGACGCGCTACGGCGTTGAACCGATAGATACCCGCACGCCGGAGCAGGCCTTCGAATACCGGTGGGCGCTGGCGTTGCTGGACGAGGTCGTGGGCCAGCTCGAAGCGGAGTTCCGCGCGCGGGATCAGGCCGATTTGTTTGCCGCGCTCAAGCCGTGCCTGGTCGGCGACCGCGTCTCGCAACCCTACACAGAGCTGGCGGCGAGGCTCGGGATGGAGGAAGGGGCGGTGAAGGTGGCAGTGCACCGGTTGCGGCAGCGGTATCGGGAACTGCTCCGGGCGGAGATTGCCAATACGGTGGACTCGCCCGGCGAAGTGGACGCCGAAATGCACCATCTGTTCAACGTGCTCGCCCGATGAAAGGAGGCTGAAAGTGCCGCGCAGGAGCGCCGACTTCCAGTCGGCTTACAACGTCCACAGGCCACGCGGGACCTCGCGGTTCCCGGCGGCGGGAAGCCGACCGAAGGACAACCCCTTGCTTGAACCGGCATCAGTTCATCACGCACCACGCATCGCGCCGCACGCCTCGTGTTTTCCGTGTAACCTCGCCCTGCCGTTGCTTAACAGATGGCTGGAACCGAGTTATGGATACTGAACATATTTGCCCGTCCTGCCGCAAGCCGCTGCCAGCCGGCGCGCCGCAGGGCTTGTGCCCGGCGTGCCTGATGAAGGCGGGATTCGGAAGCGGAGTGGCCCCGGAGCCGGGCCAGCCGAGCCGCACGCCGCCCTTTGTCCCGCCGCCAGTGCCGGACGTAGCCAAGCTGTTCCCCCAGTTTGAGATCATGGAGCTGCTGGGGCAGGGGGGCATGGGAGCGGTTTACAAGGCCCGTCAGCCGGCGCTGGACCGGCTGGTCGCGCTCAAAATCTTGCCGCCAGAGACGGGCGCCGACTCGGGCTTCGCCGACCGGTTTACCCGCGAGGCCCGGGCACTGGCCCGACTGAGCCATCCCAACATCGTGGCGGTGCACGAGTTCGGAGAGGCGGGCGGGCTGCACTACTTCGTCATGGAGTACGTGGAAGGGCTGAACCTGCGGCAGTTGCAGCAGGCGGGTCGGCTCGCGCCGCGCGAAGCGCTGAAGATCATCCCGCAAATCTGCGACGCACTCCAGTTCGCCCACGACGAGGGAATCGTGCACCGGGACATCAAGCCGGAGAACGTGATGCTGGACAAGAAGGGGCGGGTGAAGATCACCGACTTCGGCCTGGCGAAGCTGCTGGGGCGCGAGCCGACAGCCATGCGCCTGACTGGCGCCAAGGACGTGATGGGCACGCCGCATTACATGGCGCCGGAGCAGATCGAGCATCCGCAGGAAGTGGATCACCGGGCGGACATCTATTCGCTGGGCGTGGTCTTCTACGAGATGCTGACGGGCGAGCTGCCGCTGGGCCGGTTCGCGCCGCCGTCACGGAAGGTGCAGGTAGATGTGCGGCTGGACGAGGTGGTGCTGCACGCGCTGGAGAAGGAGCCGGAGCGGCGTTATCAACAGGCCAGCCAGGTCAAGAGCGACGTGGAAACCATCGCGGCGGCAGCGCCCAGGCTGAGCATGCCGGTCCAGGATGCGCCGCGGCCAGCTCATCCGCCCGTTCTCGGGGCAAAGGAGCCGGACGCCCCGAGGTTCACGGTGGAATCGGTGCGGCAGCAGTTTCTCGTTTTGGCCATCGCCTGGTGGATCGGCTATCCGGTGAGCATCGTAAGCGAGTTCGTGCGCTGGCTCGATGTCATCACCGTTCCGGCGCTCATTACCGCCACAGTGTTCTGGTGCATCCTGTTGTATCGGCACTGGGCGCTGCTGCAAGGGCATGGGGCGCGAACCACGCCCGGCAAGGCCGTGGGGTATGGCTTCATACCCATCTTCTGGTTCTACTGGTGGTTCGTGGCCTACGCTGGACTGGCCACGGACAACAACCGATTCCTGCGCCAAATCGGCATCACCTCCCGGCGCATGTCATTTGGGCTGGCGGTCACCAGTTGCATTCTCGGCTGTCTCCTGTGCACGGTTGGCTGGTTCCCGGTTGGCTGGGCCATTCTGATCGTGCCCTACATGATCATCGGCTTCGTCCTGGTGGTCCAGCAGCGGGACTGCGTGTTGGCGATGCTGGAAGCCAGAACTCTTGCCGCGCAACCGCAAGGGGAAACCGCCGAGCACCAAACGTCTCACCCGCACGCGGGTCAGCGGCCGGCCGACTGGACCGGGGCGCCGAGTTCAGGGGCCGGAATGGATCAGAGCCTCCTGACGTCGGCTGCTACGAGGCAGGAACCGCGCTTTTCGCGCACTGCCATCGTGGGTGCGTGCTGGAGCGTCTTTGGAATCCTTGCCGCGCTTTTCTGGCTGATTGCTCTGACGGAAGGCGGCCCCGGACAAAGGCCCACTAGACTGGGCTTCCTGTTGTTCGTGACGTTGGTTCCGCTTGGCGTGACTTCGGTGCTCGGCACGACGATCCTGGGCGGGATTGCGATCTCCCGCATCCGGCACTCGCAGGGGCGGCTTTCCGGGCTGGGGCTGGCGGTATTTGACGTGCTGCTGTTTCCGCTGCTGGCGTTGAATGGGGGGCTGATCATCGGGTGGTGCTGGCTGGCGGACCAGGTCGCGCCGGAGTGGATGCCGCAATTGGGCAGGGGCTGGTTCTCGGTACTCATGGTGGGGCTGATGGTCACGAGCTGCGCGGTCGCGAGCTGGTTGATGACCAGGGCGGTGTGGCGGTCGGCGAATCGAACACCTGGCGGCGGCCGAACCGGCTCGGCGGCGGTTGCGCCGCGTGCAGGGCGTGCCTGGGGCACTGTCGCAGCGGTAGCGGGCGTGACCCTGCTATTCGCGGTGTTGGCTGGGATGTTCTCACTGGCGTTTTACCACTACTCGAAGAAGCAGGCAGTCACCACCTACGACGGCAAGAACGCCTTCGCAGTCCAGCAGAAGCTGCTGCGGGAGGTCGTCCGTCACTTAGAAGCTGCGAACTACCGGTGGGAGCGGTTGACCGTGGCCATCCACTATTTCGTGAACCCCGACGTGGCGGAATGCAAGATCGAGGGACTGCGGAAGCTGGTGAACAAGGAGCTGCCGGACGGGTCAGCCGCTCAGCAGGTGGACGCCCTTTCGGGAGGGCTGGACATTCGCCACACCGGCGATGGTGTTTGGGCCGTTCGGGGCAGCGGTGGTCTGGCCAAGGTCCAATTGCTCGTGGACGCCAAGGCGGAAATGGGCCCGATCAGATGGCAGATGCCTCTGTTTACGAGACTCCTCGGGCATCGCGAGCCGGCGGGACCTCCGCCTGCGACCAGCCCCCCCCAGGATGCGGGCAAGTCGCGGGCTGCCTCGCGCAGCCAGTTCCCGAAGGCTGCCCACATCGGGGGAGGCAATTACTCAGTGATGATTCACCACGATGACGTGGACCTGCACTACGCGCTCTTTTTCGCGGGCGAGTTCAGTTCTGATACCCAGGGGTCTGGTAACTCCAGAAGCCAGGCTTGGACGGACGACGGCAGCCTCAAGCTCAAGAGCGGGCGCACCTTCGGCTATCTGCGCGAGTCTCCGCGCCCGGACCGCCTGCGCATCAACGGGAAGGAGTATAATCTGCGGCAGGGACGCGTGTTTACCCTCAGCGACGATGGGGCCGTGGCGCAAATGGCCTTGTTTCCGCCGCTGGAAGTTGCGCGTGATCCACAGCGGCTTGCGGGTGTGCTCGCAAGTTCGGGCACTCCGGCGCCGTTCGGCCAGGCCAGGCCGGGCCAGTTCAAGGTCAGCTTGACCAACGGTCTGGAGTTCGAGGTGCTGGCCGTGGCGAGCAGTCCGCGCTCCAGCTCCGTCTGGTGGCGCCCCGACGGCACGCTCCTGCCCGAGGCGCCGGGTGACAGACTGGGTGCCTTCTCGACCCTGTGCCCGGACCGCAAAGCCGGCACCGAGTTTGCCCTCCTGACCAGGCGCGCCGGAGAGTTTGTGCCGGAGACGGAGCTGTTGCTGGGCTTCGAACCGCGGCCCAATTATGTCACCGCGACAGACCTCTACAAAGGCGGTCAGGCCAAAGGGCGGGTTACCCTCATAGGCTTCCGTGACGTCGTGCCGGGGAGTCTTATCTGCAAGATCGGGCTCGCCGATGGCGCGTGGGAGCGTGTGGCCACCTGGGACCAGACGGGCGTCCTGTTGAAGAATGAAAGCGGCAGCACCTTGCAGCTAATCCGCTCCGGCGCCGATGACCAAACCTGCCTCAAGCTCAATCACAACCTCGACCCCAGGAAGTTCGCCCTGCGTCTCGCTGCTAGGCTGAAGAGTGGGGAGCACAAAACGGCCCGGCTTTGCCGCGTTGAGTATGCCGGCCTGCAAAACGTCCACACCTGCTCGCTCATCCAGAACCTGCAGGACTCGGAGGTGGTCGCCTACGAGCTTTACCGTCTGCCGCTGCGCTGGGTCCGCGTGCCGGGGATCGCCACGCGGCCCGCAGTGCCGCTGATACAAGGCGATGCCGCTAGTTCCAACTCATCAGGCGGGGCCTCACACCTGGAGGACCTGTCCAAGGCAGACCAGGCGCGGGCCGTGGCGCTGTTCAATGACATTGAAGACTTCGGCCATGAGTTCAGCGCGGCATTTGACGCGAAGAACCTGGCCGCGGCCGAGACCGGTACGCGGCGCCTGTTGAACCTGCTGAGTAACTTCAACGCGGTGGTGAAGGGGACGGGCTATGAATTCCCTCCTGGCATCTTTGACGACATTGGCAAGGTGCGGACCGCGCTACGAGGGGGCGACTGGGAGAAGGTCCAGCAAGCAGCGCGAGGCAACGATGCCTACCGGCGCGAGTTCAAGCGCATCGCCACACGGATGGTCGAGCTGGCCCGCCAACAGCGGCAAGGAGCCACGGGCGAGCCAGCCCCAGAGTTGCTGGCGGAGTTAGTGTTTGCCGAGGTGCCCCCCGCTTTTGAACTCACGCCGAGCAACATGACGCGCAGCCGGTTGCTGCAACAAACGAACGTAGAGGTTCTGTCGGCCCCTCGCATACAAACTCCCTCCGGCACAGAAGCCCAGGTTCGGATCGCAACCCAGCCCGTCACACCGGACCGCCAGCGGCCACAATATGGCGTGGCTCCCGCGGGCATGACGGCTCGATTGCTGCCGGAGGTGGACGCCGACCAGGTCCGCTTCACCTTGAAAGTGACCCTCACCACCATGGAAGCCGGGGCCAAGGACGGCACGCTCGCCTCCGAGCAAGCCGCCACCCAGGAGTTCGCCGTTAGCGGGCGGGTTCCATTCGGAAGCCCGATGGTGTTCGAACTGGGCAGCGCCACGGATGGGCGCCGCCGCGTCGGGTCTATTGTCTTTACGCGCGTCCGGTCGGCCAGCGCCCCAGCCGTCGGCTTCGGCCCGGTGGTCGAGCGGGTGATCGCCGGAAAGGGTGATACGAACAAGCGGTTCATTGATCTGGACAAGGGGAGGTTGTTTGCGGCCTCCGAGTACTTCGGACCAAAGGCCGAGCCCAGCCCAGAGGAGACGCAGAAATGGCTGACGGAGACCGGGATTGATGCCGTGGGGGACACGCGGCCGCTTTACGGAGGGTTGGTCGGTTTCAACCTGGTGGCCGCGCCGGTGCTGAATGAGGAGTGGGACAAATTACCGCCCTCCAAACTGGACTATTACCTCGCCATGTCCACCCCAGGCACGCCTGTGGTCATGTCAGGCAAAGGGGCGTTGCCCGCGACCTACGCCGTGAAAACGCGCGAGGGCGCGCGAGGGCTGCTGCAGATTGTCGGGATCAGCACCAACGTTCCGTCGGAAGTGAATATCCGCTACAAACTGGTGCAGCCTACCGCCATGGCCGGGAATGCGCCAGACGGCGCGGTGGAGGCGGCGAGAACCAATCTTGCAGCTTACTTGGCACCGTCTGGATTTGCTCCTGCGGACGTCCTCGTCCCCACTAAAGACGACTACGCCCAAAGGGAGGTGATTGAGTTATTGCCGGATGGTCGGACGCACTTTCTAACGACCGTTGAAGAAGTGAACCATTCTGAGGTGCCATGGGAAACCTACCGCTTTGTCTGTTCTGATTTTGTCAATGTGACGAACATTACTGATGCCCGCTATCGCCCGATTCGCTTCGAGACGACCCGCGAAAGTGGGCTCCTTCACTTCTTCCTGACGCTAAACGAGCCTGTCCCGCCTGGGCGGCGGCTTTCGGTTACAACCGAAGGCACCGCCACTGGCCAGATCAGGCCGACGGGTGCTCCGGGCGTATTTGAGTACGCCATGCGCCATTGGCCGATGGCGGACCGCCGCACGCGGCGCATTGAATTGCATCGCTTGCCCCCGGGCGCACGCCTCCTTGATAAAGAGCCGGGCGATCTCCAGGAGCGCACGCGGGATGGCCGTGTCGAACTATTCATCAACCGTCTCATCCCGACCGGCGACAGCCTGGAAATCATCTACCATTATCGCCTGGACGCTCCGCCTGCGACCAACGTCCACTCCAGCCCGTGAACTGCCCATTTCCATCACCGCATCACTCCGTCACTCCAAACACAACAAGACAACACGAATGAAAATGAAGATCCCTACAAGACTTATCAGAAACATAGCCATCACCGCAACACTCGTTGGACTGGTTGCCACCTTGGCAGCCCAGAGTGCCGCCCGAACAGGTGCCGTCTCGGTCAAGTCCATGCCCCCGTCGGTGGTCAAAACCGTCCCACCATCTGGCGACACCGCGGTGGACGCTGCGCTAGGTGCAATCAGCGTGACCTTCAGCAAGGACATGAAGACTGATCGCATGTGGTCCTTCTGCCAGATCTCAAATGAGACCTTCCCCCAGAAGGCTGGCGAAGTGCATTATCTTTCAGACAAACGCACGTGCGTCATGCCCGTCAAACTCGAGCCCGGCAAGACCTACGTCATCTGGATCAACCGGGGTCAATACAACAGCTTCAGGGACACGGCTAACAACCCGGCAGTGCCCTACCTGCTGGTCTTTGAAACCAAGAAGTAAGGGCAATCGCCGGGCTCGAACCCGCCGGCAAGCGGTGAAAGGCTCGCTGGATGGCGACACCGAGAGCGGGCCGGGCTTTTCGCAAACCACTCGCTTTGTGAAGACGCGCGAGGGTGGCCGCGGGTTGCTGCAAATCGTCAGTTTCAGCACCAACAACCCGCCGGAGGTGAGGATTCGCTACAAGCTGGTTCAGCCATCAGACTGGCGCAGCCGCATTGCCGCCAACCAGGCCCCGGCTGCAGGGCGCGCCTCCACTGCCATAGAGTGCCCTACCGATGGTCCGGGGATGGTCGGGGACGGCCACTAGGCGGCCGCTAGACGGCCACTAGACGGCCACTAGACGGCCAGGAGATGGCTAAGCACGCGGCCAGAGGATAGGCCCGCTTGGTTGGATTAGTGCCTATGGGTAGGGTACTTACTGGGTACCCACCCTCCCTGGGTAATTCTATTCAGCGTGTTGGCAGCCGGGCGGGCGCGTCTCAGTAGCTGGCAACCTCCCGGAGCTGAGGGCGATGTGGCAACGGTTGCCGGCGCTTCGAAGCCGGGCTGCGCCGCCGACTTCTGCTCATGGGCGGCTTCCCCAGCCCCAGCCAGCCAGGCCCGGTTTGGAGCCAATCCGCGCACTGTGGCCCCGCACAGGGGCAACCGCCTGTCCGCACGGCACTTCCGCACCTTTTATGCACCTGCGCCCCACCCTCTGCTCATCGTCCGCTCCCCGTCCCGCTACCGTAGTACCTCTAACCCCGGGTTAGAGGTACTACGGTAGCGGGACGGGGGGACAACGGCGTGGTTGCCTGCCGCATTGCGAGCGAGGACCAGTCCGGGTGCCGGGCGGCACCGGGTAGCTGACGTGCAGTCGCCGGGAGGTTGGGCCTCCCGGCGACGCTGTTTTTGACGGGTCTTTCGGGGCCCTGTCCGGAGGGGCTCGAAAGCTCTTGTGCTGCGTTTAGGCGAGGTCGAAACGGTCGAGGTTCATGACCTTGTGCCAGGCCGCCACGAAGTCTCGCACGAACTTCTCCTGTGAATCCGCGCAGGCGTAAACTTCCGCCAGGGCGCGGAGTTGGGAGTTGGAACCGAAGACGAGGTCAACGCGCGTGCCGGTCCACTTGAGTTTGCCCGTTTTGCGGTCGCGGCCTTCGAACAGGTCGGCATCTTTCGAGACTGGCTTCCACTCCGTGGCCATGTCGAGCAGGTTCACGAAGAAGTCGTTCGTGAGCGCCTCAGGCCGCCTGGTGAAGACGCCGTGCGGGGTCCCGCCGACGTTGGTCTTGAGGACGCGCATGCCGCCGATGAGGACCGTCATTTCGGGTGCGGTCAGGGTGAGCAATTGCGCCTTGTCAACCAGCAGTTCCTCGGCCTTTACAGCGAAGCGGGCTTTCTGGTAATTACGGAAGCCGTCCGCACTGGGCTCCAGGACTGCGAACGAGGCCGCATCGGTTTGTTCCGCTGAGGCGTCCATGCGTCCTGGCTTGAAGGGAACGGAAACCTTGCAGCCGGCATTCCTGGCGGCCTGCTCGACAGCCGCGCAACCGGCCAGAACGATCAGGTCAGCCAGCGATACCTTTTTGCCTCCCTTGGCCGTCTTGTTGAACGCGCTCTGGATGCCAGTCAGCGTCTTGAGCACTTTGGCCAGTTGGGCCGGCTGGTTGGCTTCCCAATCCTTCTGGGGTGCCAGGCGAATGCGGGCGCCGTTGGCGCCGCCGCGCTTGTCGGAGCCGCGGAAAGTGGACGCCGAGGCCCAGGCGGTCGAAACCAGTTGCGACACCGAGAGGCCGGAGGCCATGACCTTGCGCTTGAGGGCGGCGATGTCCTTTGCGCCGATGAGCTTGTGGTTGAGGGCGGGAATCGGATCCTGCCAGATGAGTTCTTCGGCGGGGACTTCGGGGCCGAGATAGCGGGAGCGGGGGCCCATGTCCCGGTGTATGAGTTTGAACCAGGCGCGCGCAAAGGCGTCCGCGAACTGATCCGGATGCTCCATGAAGCGCCGCGATATCTTCTCGTAAACAGGGTCGAACCGCAGCGCCAGGTCGGTGGTGAGCATGGCTGGCGCGTGACGCTTGGACGGGTCGTGCGCATCCGGCACGGTGCCAGCGCCGGCGGTGCCCTTTGGCTTCCACTGGTGCGCGCCGGCTGGGCTCTTGGTCAGTTCCCATTCGTAGCCGAAGAGGTTCCAGAAGAAGTTGTTGCTCCACTTGGTGGGCGTGGTGGTCCAGGTGACTTCCAGGCCGCTGGTAATGGTGTCGCCCCCTTTGCCCTTGCCGAACGTGTTTTTCCAGCCGAGGCCTTGCTGCTCGAGGCCGGCGGCTTCAGGTTCAGGCCCGACATGGGACGCCGGGCCGGCGCCGTGGGTCTTGCCAAAGGTGTGGCCGCCGGCGATGAGGGCCACTGTTTCCTCGTCGTTCATCGCCATGCGGGCGAAGGTCTCGCGGATATCCCGCGCCGCCGCGATCGGGTCGGGGTTGCCGTTCGGGCCTTCCGGGTTGACGTAAATGAGACCCATCTGGACAGCCGCAAGCGGGTTTTCGAGGTCGCGGTCGCCGGAGTAGCGTTTGTCATCGAGCCATTTGTCTTCGGCGCCCCAATAGACGTCGCGGTCCGGCTCCCAGACATCTTCACGCCCGCCGCCGAAGCCGAAGGTCTTGAAGCCCATTGACTCCAGGGCGACGTTGCCGGCGAGGATGATGAGGTCGGCCCAGGAGATCTTGCGGCCGTATTTCTGCTTGATCGGCCAGAGCAGGCGGCGGGCCTTGTCGAGGCTGACGTTGTCCGGCCAACTGTTGAGCGGGGCGAATCGCTGCTGGCCCCGGCCGCCGCCGCCGCGTCCATCGTTGATGCGGTAGGTTCCGGCGCTGTGCCAGGACATGCGGATGAACAATGGGCCGTAGTGGCCGAAGTCCGCTGGCCACCAGTCCTGCGATTTGGTCATCAGCTCGCGGAGGTCCTTCTTGAGGGCCTTGAAGTCGAGGCTCTTGAACTCCTTGGCGTAATTGAACCCCTTGCCCATCGGGTTGGACTTGCAGGAATGCTGGTGGAGGAGGTCGAGCTTCAACTGGTGCGGCCACCAGTTCTTGTTTGTCGTGCCGCCGCCGGCCGTGTGGGTGTGGCCCGTTACCGGGCATTGGTTAGCTTCAGTCATGATGCGTGTTCCTTTCGTTATGTTGTGTGTTTATCTCAGAGTGCTGTCAGCGCCTGCTGGTGCGCGCGGCGCGCGCAGGCTGCGCCGGCGCGTCCGGGGTTTGCGACCGCAGCGGGCGCAGCGGCCCCGGAAGTGAACGTTGTAGCCCTGGACTTGGAATTCTTCCGGGCTGACCTTGGGCCACGGAAGGTGGTCAAGGCGCGAATCTTCGACATCTATGATGCGCCCGCACTCCAGGCAGACGAGGTGGTGGTGCTGGCGGAGCTTGGGATCGAAGCGGGCGGCCGAACCCGGGTGGCAGGCTTTGGCGACCAGGCCGAGGGAAGCGAAGGCCCCCAGGATGCGGTGGACCGTCATGCGGGAAATCTGGGGGAGTTGACGGCGCACGGCGCGGTAAAGCTGCTCGGCGGTCGGATGGTCGGTGCGGTCCAGGATGGCTTCAAAGACGGCGCGGCGCTGGGTGGTGATCGGCAGGCCGCTTTCGCGATGGGCGGCGAAGAAGTGATCCATTCGTTGTTCTTTGTCAGCCGGACACATGATTTATCACATGAGTATATTCACCAAATGATAACGATATGCAAGTGGAATTCGTGTCGCACACCGAAGAAAAGAAGGGGGCCGGCTGCCCTGGAGGCGGAGCGTTCAGCGCGGGAGCGGCAGGGGGAGATAGCCGATGTAATGATCTACCGTGGTTGCGCCCATGACAAAGGGGGCGGTTTCGGTGATGGTGAAACGCAATCTCTTGTACCACCCGACAGCCTGGGCGTTCTTGACCATCACGCCGAGCCAGATTCGGTCGGCGCCCAGTTCGCGGGCGCGTTCTTCGGCGCAGGCCATCAAGCGGCGGCCAAGCCCGAGGCCCTGGCTGCGCGGCAGAATGTAGAGTTGGTGCACATAGAACTTCTGCTCCGCACGGGCGTGGAACAGTTTGGCGTAGCCCGCTGCCGTCCCATCTGCCTCGGCGATGAGGCCCGTTACATCCGGGTCGGCGGACAGCGCCGCCAGTTTAGCCGGGGAATACTGGGTGTTGAGGTAGCCGACCAAATCCTCGCGTGGGATGAACGAGCCGTAGGCGTCGAGCCAAGTTTCCAGGAGCACGCGTTGGACGGTGGGCAGGTCCGCCAGAGTCCAATGCCGGATGGTGATATTCATTGGGTCTCCAGGGCGAGGAACTTGCGCCTGGACGAGGCGCGCCAGGGCAGGCGGGTTTTGGGGCATCGCTCGTTTTCCTGTATCATCGGAGTCACTATGGCGTCCGGCCCCGGGATGGCAATACCAATTGGGGAGGGTAGGGGCAGAGTGGGTGCATCTGAACACTGTCCTTAAATCCGGGAAAGCCACCCCAATACCCCAATGTTTCGCCAATTGGGCCTTTGGGATCAGGACAGTGTCGAGATGCACCCGGGCAGAGTGGCGGACCGCCGCCAATTCAACTTGGACTTGTCTTCGAATTGGCTAACAATGCGCCGGTAATGAGCAGTGTAGCGATCGTAGGCGCGGGATTGATGGGAACGGCGGTGGCTTGGCCCTTGAGCGATAACGGGCACCACGTTCGGCTGGTGGGCACTCATCTGGACAATGAGATCATCGGCTCGTGTCTGGAGAAGGGCTGGCATCCCCGTTTGCGGCGGAGGCTGCCCGACAATGTGCGGCCGTATTGCGTGGGCCAGCTCGCCGAGGCGCTCGAGGGCGTCAATGTGATTGTCAGCGGTGTGAGTTCGCCCGGGGTGCGCTGGATTGGGCGCGCGCTGGCACCGCATCTGAAGCCGGGCGTGAAGATCATCGCCGTCACCAAAGGGCTGGAGGCATCCGCGGCGGGCGATCTGCGGGTGTTGCCGGACGTGCTGGCGGACGAGCTGCCCGCGACGGTGCGGGACAAGGTGACCCTGGCGGCGATTGGCGGTCCCTGTATCGCGGGCGAATTGGCCGGGCGGCGTCAGACTTGTGTCTATTTCACGTCGCGTGATGCCGCGGCCCTGCCGGTTCTGCGCCAGATGTTCAGGACGCCGTATTATCACATCTCCCTCTCGACGGATATCATCGGGGTGGAGGTTTGCGTGGCGCTGAAGAATGCTTACACGCTGGCCGTGGGTTTGGCGGGCGGGATGCTGGAGCGGCTGGGCGGGCCGGACGAGGCGGAGGCGCAGAACTACAATCCCGCGGCGGCGCTCTTCGGCGCCAGCGCCAGGGAAATGGCGAGGTTGGTCTCGCTGCTGGGCGGGAGCCCAGACAAGGTTACTTCATTGCCGGGCGTGGGCGACCAGTATGTCACGTGCATGGGCGGGCGCACTGTGCGCCTGGGGCGGTTGTTGGGCAAGGGGCTGGCCTACGAGCAGGCGCGTGCCGAGATGGCCGGGGAGACGCTCGAGAGCGCTTTCGTGGTGGCGCAGATAGCCAAGGCGCTTCCCGGCCTGGAAGCGCGCGGTTTGCTGGGGCGCGACGAATTGCCGCTGATGCGCTGCCTGTGCCGCGTCATCAGCGGAGACACCCTGGCCGAGGTTGATTTCGATAAGCTCTTCCCGGACGATGTGAAGTGATCCGGCAATCGGCTGAACTTAGCGCGACATTGAATGACTGGCACCGCTTACGACCAACTGCAAAGGGAATTGAAGGCCGCGCCCAGGACGTGGCTGGTTACCGGCGTGGCCGGCTTCATTGGCTCGAACCTGTTGGAGACCCTGCTCAGACTCGACCAGCGGGTGGCCGGCCTGGACAACTTCTCGACTGGCACGAAGGAGAACCTGGAAGAAGTTGAAAGCCTGGTCAGCCCCGCGCAATGGGAGCGGTTTCGGGTATTGGAGGGGGATATTGGCGATCTGGACATGTGCCGGCAGGCCTGCGCGGGAGTGGATTTCGTCCTGCACGAGGCGGCCCTGGGATCAGTGCCGCTGTCCATGACTGATCCGCTCGGGGCGCACCGCAGCAATGTGACCGGGTTTCTCAACATGCTGGTGGCGGCGCGGGATGCGAAGGCCAAACGCTTCGTCTATGCGTCGAGCAGCGCGGTGTATGGCAATGATCGGGCGGTGCCGATCGTGGAGGACAAGATCGGCAAGCCACTCTCGCCGTATGCCGCTACAAAGGCGATCAACGAAGTCTATGCGCAGGCGTTTGCCCAGGCTTACGGCTTCCCGTCCATCGGGCTCCGGTATTTCAATGTGTTCGGCCCGCGCCAGGACCCTGAGGGGGCTTATGCGGCGGTGATTCCGCAGTGGATTGCGGCGTTGCTAAGGCGTGAGCCGGTGTATATCAACGGGGATGGGGAGACGAGCCGGGATTTTTGTTTTGTGTCGAATGTGGTGCAGGCCAATCTGCTCGCGGCGACGACCGCGCATGCCGGAGCAGTGAACGAGGCATACAACGTTGCCCTCGGGCAACGGACGACGCTCAACGAGCTTTTCGACTCGATCCAGGGCACCTTGCGCGCGAAAGACGCGGCGCTGCCCGGCCAGAAGCCGGTTTACCGGGAGTTTCGTCCCGGCGACGTGCGGCATTCGCTGGCGGATATCAGCAAGGCGCGACGGCTGCTCGGTTTTGCCCCTACGCACGACATACAATCGGGCCTGGCGCTGGCAATGGACTGGTATCGGCGGAACGTGGGCCGAGGCTGAGCTATTGAGTCCCAAAACAGTCTGGACGCCGCCACATCAGACGCCAATACTTGGGCAGACAATCGCGGGATGAAGATCTGACATACGATATGCCGTGGATCGAACAACTGCGGTGGGCGGACTGGAGCCGGGCAGGCTGCGTTTCTCTGGCCGCTTACGTCCTCGGCTGCTTCACCACGGGTTATTACCTGGTTCGCGCGCGCACGGGGGAGGATCTGCGCCAACTGAGCAGTGGCAGCGTCGGGGCGCGGAATGTTGGTCGGCGGCTGGGCTGGCAGGGCTTTGCGCTGACAGTGCTGGGGGACTTTGGCAAAGGCGCGCTGGCGGTGTGGGCGGCGCGGTATTTCACCTCGGATGACTGGTGCGCGGCGCTGGCACTCCTGGCTGTGGTGGCGGGGCATGTGTGGCCGGTGCAACTCCATTTTCGCGGGGGTAAGGGCATGGCCACTTCGCTAGGGGCGCTGCTGGTTTTCGACTGGCACCTGGCGGTCGCTTTCGCGGTCCTGTTTGCCGCAGCCTTTGCGGCGCTGCGCAAGACGGTTCTGCCGGGCCTGTTCGCTTTGGCCGGCGTGCCGGTGGCTAGCGCGTGTCTGGGGCGCGGGCCGGTGGAGGTGGCCGGCCCTGCCGCGCTGGCGGTGCTGGTGCTGATTGCGCACCGGAAGAACCTGAAGACGGAGTTGTCAGGTTTGCTGGATCGCCGCAGCGTTGACCACAACCACGACTCACCCAAAGCATGAGCACACAAGGCCCGCTGGTTTTCAAGTTCGCTGACGAGGATTGGGAGTTCGAGCAGATTCACCGCCTGAACTACAAGACCTTCGTTGAGGAGATTCCGCAGCACCATACCTCGCCGACGCAGCGGCTGGTGGACAAGTTCCATTCGGAGAACACCTACCTCATCTGCCTGTGCGGGCGGAAGCTGGCCGGGATGCTGGCCGTGCGGGGCAACCGGCCGTTCTCGCTCGACCAGAAGCTCGATCGGCTGGATTCATATCTGCCGGCCGGGGACCGGCTCTGCGAAGTCCGGTTGCTGGCGATCGAGAAGGAATACCGTGGCGCCCAGGTTCTGCAAGGCATCCTGGCGCTGCTGTGGCAGCATAGCATTGAGAAGGGCTATGACCTGGGTGTGATCTCAGCCACCACGCGCCAGCTCAAATTGTACCAGCACCTGGGTTTTGTGCCGTTCGGACCGCTGGTGGGAACCGGCGACGCGCAGTTTCAACCGATGTACGTCACCATGCAGACGTTCGAAGCGGCGGCGCGGGAGTTCTTGCGCTCGTCGCCGTCGCGTGCCTTCCAGCCCGGCGTGGTGAGTTTTCTGCCGGGACCGGTGTCAGTGCGGCGCGAGGTGCGGCGTGCGTTCGAGCAGGCGGCGGAATCGCACCGGGCCGATGCCTTTGTGAAGGACTTCCAGGCCACGAAACAGGTGCTCTGCGAACTGGTCCAGGCACGGAGCGTCGAACTGTTTCTCGGCTCGGGGACTTTGGCTAATGACGTCGTCGCCGGCCAGCTCTTGCTGGAGCGAAATCCCGGGCTGGTGCTCAGCAACGGAGAGTTTGGCGAGCGGCTGGTGGACCATGCGAGGCGGTGGGGTTTGGCTTTCGATGCCCTGGAGCATTCCTGGGGCGCGCCGCTGGACCTGGCGGCGGTGCGTCAGCGGCTGGAGCGTGCGTCCGCGCGCGGCTGGCTCTGGTGCGCGCATTGTGAGACTTCAACGGGCCTCCTGAACGATTTGGAGCAGCTCAAAACCCTCTGCGCGGAATTCAACGTCAAGCTCTGCCTGGATTGCATCAGCTCGATCGGCACGGTGCCGGTGGATTTGCGGGGCGTCTGGCTGGCGTCGTGTGCCAGCGGCAAAGGGCTGCGGTCGTATCCGGGGCTCTCGATGGTATTCTACCATCATGCGGTGGCACCTGCGCCGCAAGGCCTGCCGCGGTATCTCGATTTGGGCCACTATGCGGCGCGGGGCAGTGTGCCCTTCACCTTCTCATCCAACTTGCTGCACGCGCTTGCGGCGGCCGTCCGGCGCGTTCGCTGGACGGAGCGCTTTGCGGGATTGGTCGAGCTTTCGACCTGGCTGCGCGCGGGTCTGTCCGAAATGGGCTTTGACCTGATAGGCGGCAGCGCCACGACTTCGCCCGCGGTGGTGACGATTGCCTTGCCGCCGAGTTTGAACTCGGTCCGGATTGGCAGCCTCATGCAGGAGTCCGGCTACCTGCTCAGTTACAACAGCGACTATCTGCGCGGACGCAACTGGATACAGATCTGTTTGATGGGCGAATGCGCGCGTGAGAAGGTGGTTTCACTGCTCAACGCACTCAGCCGGGTATGTTTCGGCCGCGGCCGTGACCGGGCGGCAGCTGAGAGCGTTCCATCCAAAGCCGCCCCGGCAGCGAGCTAGCCCTCGCAGGCCGGCAGGGTGGCATAGCCAGCGTGCGGCACGTCAAGTGTACAGCAACGGGCGTGCAAAATGCCTACTTGAGCCTGAATCAACTGGCGGTATGGGCCGAAGTGGGGCAGCTTAACTGAATGAGAATCCTGAATTCGATCGCAATGGCCACCGCTCTGGTGGCGGTGGCGCCGGGGTGGGCAGCGGACAAAGGGATAACGCTGTTGAATGTCTCCTACGACCCGACCCGCGAGTTGTATCAGAATTTCAACGCGGCGTTCGTGCGGCATTGGCAGGAGAAGACGGGGGACGTGGTGAAAATCCGGCAGTCGCACGGGGGATCGGGGAAGCAGGCGCGGGCGGTCATTGACGGCCTGGCAGCGGATGTGGTGACGCTGGCGCTGGCCTGCGATGTGGACGCGATTTGCGAGCGGGCGGGGCTGATGCCGCAGGATTGGCAGAAGCGGTTGCCGAACAACAGTTCGCCCTACACCTCGACCATTGTGTTCGTCGTGCGTAAGGGCAACCCGAAGCAGATCAAGGATTGGGATGACCTGGTTAGGCCCGGGGTCGTGGTCATCACTCCCAACCCGAAAACGTCGGGCGGGGCGCGGTGGAATTACCTGGCAGCGTGGGGCTATGCGCTGAAGACGTCCGGCGATGACGAGCGGAAGGCGAGAGAGTTTGTGGCCCGGCTGTTCAAGAATGTGCCCATTCTGGAGACCGGGGCGCGCGGGGCAATGACCACGTTTGCCCAGCGCGGCATTGGGGATGTTCTGGTGGCGTGGGAAAGCGAGGCGCTGTTGCTGCTCAAGGAGTCCGGCAAACGCGAAGTCGAACTGGTCGTGCCGTCACTGAGCATTCTGGCGGAGCCGCCGGTGGCCTGGGTGGACAGGGTGGTCAACAAGCGCGGAACGCGCGCCGTGGCGCAGGCTTATCTGGAGCATCTGTATTTGCCGGAGGGCCAGGAGATTGCGGCCAAACACTATTATCGCCCGAGGCTGGAATCGGTGGCGCTGAGGCACGCCGGCACCTTTCCCAAGGTAAGCCTCTTCACCATTGACGAGGTCTTTGGCGGCTGGCGGAGGGCGCAGGAAATGCACTTTAGCTCGGGAGGGGTGTTTGATCAGATCCAGCGGGCGAACCGTTAGGGCGTCAGACAGCCTGAATCCGGCTTGGGTGGTCTCTTGAGACTGCAAGCCCTTGGACTGGCTTGTTGGCTAATTGGCAAGACGAGGTTGCTCTCGATGAGGGGTTGATTGCCGCAGCGGCTTGTCTTATCGTCAGGCGCACGACGGGCCGCATGAAGTAGGTCCGTTCTGCGCTGAGGCTGACTTTGCATGGTGCGACAGAAACATAGAGTGCTGCCTGGTTTCGGCCTGACGATGGGTTTCACGCTCTTTTACCTGAGCGCGATTGTCCTGATTCCTTTTGCCGGGCTGGTGTTGCGCGCACTGGAGTTGTCGTGGGCGGACTTCTGGCACCTGGCGACGACCGACCGCGCGCTGGCGGCGTATCGGCTGACCTTCGGGGCTTCGTTGATCGCGGCGGTGGCCAACGGGGTGTTTGGCTCGCTGCTGGCCTGGGTGCTGGTGCGGTATGAGTTTCCTGGGCGTCGCTTCATTGATGCAATGGTGGATTTCCCTTTTGCGCTGCCTACAGCGGTGGCGGGCCTGACGCTGGCAAACCTGTTTGCGGCCAACGGGTGGCTGGGGCGCTACCTTGTGCCGTTGGGCATCCACGGGGCATTTACCCCGCTGGGGGTGGTGATCGCGCTGACTTTCGTAGGGCTGCCGTTTGTAGTGCGGACGCTCCAACCGGTGCTGCAAAACATGGAACGTGAGGTCGAGGAGGCAGCCGCCACGCTCGGCGCGGGGCGGTTGCGGACGTTCGTCCAGATCATTGCGCCGTCGCTGCTGCCGGCGGTGCTGACGGGCCTGGCGCTCGCGTTCGCCCGGGCCATCGGCGAGTATGGCTCCATCGTGTTCATTTCGGGCAACCTGCCGTTCAAGACTGAGATCGCTCCCTACCTGATTGTCATGCGCCTCGAAGAGTATGATTACACAGGGGCCATCGCGCTGGCGGTAGTGCTGCTGTGCTTCTCATTCCTGCTGCTAGGGGCCATCAACCTGCTGGAGCAATGGGCCAGCCGCCTTCATCGGTCCGCCTGAGGTTATGGCTGAACCCGGAACTCGCATTCGAGGCGGTGCGCAGCAGGCGTCGCAGCGTGGCACGGAGGAATCCCCGCTGGCCAAGTGGGTGCTGATCGCCATTACGCTGGCATTCTGCTTTGTGTTCCTGTTGCTGCCGCTGTTGAACGTCTTTGCGCAGGCTCTGACGAAGGGTTTGGGACATTATTGGCAATCGCTGGCGGAACCGGACTCGCGGGCGGCAATTTGGCTAACCCTTGTAGTGGCGGCCATCTGCGTGCCGCTGAATATGCTGTTTGGGCTGGCAGCCGCGTGGGCGATTGCCAAGTTCGAGTTTCGGTGCAAGTCCTTGCTCATTACGCTGATTGACCTGCCGTTCTCGGTTTCTCCAGTGGTGGCCGGATTGATGTTTGTGGTGCTGTTTGGGCTGCAAGGATTTTTTGGCAACCGGCTGGCGGCGCATGGTGTGAAGATCATTTTTGCCGTGCCGGGCATGGTGCTCGCGACGGTGTTCATTACGTTCCCCTTCGTGGCGCGGGAGTTAATCCCGGTGATGCAAGCCAATGGCACCGAGCAAGAGGAGGCGGCGCTGACCCTGGGCGCGAACGGTTGGCAGACCTTCTGGCATGTTACACTGCCCTCGGTCAAATGGGGCCTGATTTACGGCATCATTCTGTGCAACGCGCGCGCCATGGGCGAATTTGGCGCGGTGTCGGTGGTGTCCGGGCACATCGCCGGGTTGACGGAGACCATGCCGCTGCGGGTGCAGGTGCTTTACGAAGGCGCAACTGCGGCCTCCACAGCAGCAGCATTTGCAGTGGCGAGCTTGCTGGCGTTGCTTGCGTTGTTTACGCTGGGGGTCAAGTGCCTGCTGGAGTGGAAACAGGCGCGGGCGGAGAGGCTAATCGTCGCCCGAGTTGAGAGGTCATGAGTATTGAACTAAAGGGCGTTACAAAGCTGTTCGGCGACCATGCCGCCGTCAACAACGTCACCTTTTCTGTCAAGGAAGGCGAGTTAATGGCCCTGCTGGGGCCGAGCGGCGGGGGAAAAACGACCGTGCTGCGGATGATTGCGGGGCTGGAAATGCCGACAGCCGGGGACGTGTTCATCCGCGGCCAGCGGGTGAACGACCTGTCCGTGCAGCAGCGGAACATCGGGTTCGTGTTTCAGAACTACGCGTTGTTCAAGAACATGAACGTGTCCAGGAACATCGCCTTCGGCCTGAAGATCAAACGGTGGAAGCGGGCGAATATCCGGGCACGCATCGAGGAGTTGCTGAAGTTGTTCGGGTTGGAGGGGCTGGAACGGCGCTTTCCGCACCAGTTGTCGGGCGGCCAGCGCCAGCGGGTCGCCATCGCGCGCGCGCTCGCGCCCCAGCCTACCGTCCTGTTGCTGGACGAGCCGTTCGGAGCAGTGGACGCCAGGATTCGCCAGGAACTCCGGGAATGGCTCGTGACGCTGCACCACGATCTGAATGTGACGACGGTGTTCGTCACGCATGATCAGGAGGAAGCGCTGGAGGTTGCAAATCGCATTGTCATTTTCTCGGGCGGGGTCCTGGAGCAGGTGGGCACCCCGCGGGAGGTCTATGACCAGCCGGCGAACGAGTTCGTGGCGCGTTTCATCGGGGCTATGAACGTCCTGGAGCCGGAAGTGCGGGGAGGAGTGGCGCGCATCGGGGAACTGGAGTTTCCCGCGCCTGGCGAGGCCGATGGGCAGCGGATACGCATTGGTTTTCGGCCCTATGCTGTGCAGGTTTCATCGGACCTGACGCAGCATCGCTATCACGCCATGCTGCAGCATACCTTTTTCCTGGGCGTGTTGTTGCGGCTTGAGCTGGAGTTGCCCAGCGGCTTGACTATTCGCGCCCGCATGACCAAGGAAGATTATGCCCATCAGGGCTTGGAGGATGGCAGACAAGTGTCCTTCCAAATCCGCCAATACCGCCTGCTCGCCCGCGAAGCCATCGGTCTGCAACCCGAGGCCGAGCTGCAGTCTGAGACGCCGCCTGTTCTTGGGGACAACATTTAGAGGGTATCCACGCAGTCAGACAGTTCCTTGTTCCTTCTCTCGGCCCTGTCGCAGCCGGGTACTGCAGGGTGTTACGAGCCGGCGAACCCTTCCGTTGCGCGCAAGTCCGGACCCCCTTCCGCCGAAACAGGTCAGATTCCAGACTCAATGCCCCCAGTGCGGTTGAGCCGCCAGCGGGCCGCGAAGGCCTGTGGACTTTGGGGGAAGTCACGGACAATGCGTTCCAGCGTCTGGCGCCCGGCGTCAAGGTCATGGCGGTACTTGATATGCCAGGCCGCAATCATGCCCAGCCACTCGGCACGTCGGGCTTCCGGTTGGTCGGGGAGGTCCAGCAGCAGGGTCACCTGCTGGATGCCGCGGTCTGGTTCGTCCAGTCGCTCCGCGAACAACCTGGCCAGTCTCTCGCGCGCTGGCACGTTCCGGGGGTCTTCCTTCAGTAACTCCACGCATTCATTTGCGGTTTGGGCGGCCTGGTGAAGTTCGTTTTCGGATTCGACCGGAGCGGGCACTTGTTCAATCGAGTCGCCCAGTGCTGGCAGGGGAATCCGATCCCCGCTTTGCTGCTGGCGCAGGGCAGCCGCGCTGGCCGGCAGTTGGTGCATGCGGAGTTGAGCCATGTGAGCGAGGTGTGACGTCGGCAGCCGGTCGCATATCATTTGCAGCGTGTGCCGGGCCGCCACGGGATCGCCTGCGCGCTGCAACTGCCAGTCGGCCAGGCGATGCAGCGCCACTGCGAGCTGTGATGGTGTGGTCGTGGGTTGGTTGCAGATTTCAAGGATGGTGCGTTCGGCCCCGGGGAGGTCGTTGAATTGGTTCGCATACAGCTCCGCCAGCATCATCCAACCGTCGAAATCGTCCTGGTGTTTCTCCAGTTGGCGGATGATTTCCCACTCGGCTTCTGAGTATTTGCCGAGCTTCATGCGTCCTACGGCGCGCGCATATGCTGGAGGCGTTGGTGGGGTGTGCAGGATTGTCGCCCCATACACGGCCATGGGGCCGAGCAGGATGATGCCGGCCAGACCAAGCATCGTCCATCCGCCAAAGTAGAGAAGGGCCAGCGCCGGAGCCGCCATCAGCATAGAGCAACCCCGGCATAACGCCTTCAACTGTGTGCGATGCTGTTCTTCCGCCGAGGCGCCTGCTTCGATAAGCGCCCACACCAGGGTTACCGCCGACCAATAGGAGGTGATCACGAGGAGGCCGGTAGCCATGACACTGAGGTATGCCATGAACCAGCCGGTTCCGGCATTCTGGGCCGCCTTCACTTGCGGCATGAAGGGGTGAAGCTTCCAGGAAAGGCCCACGTTCATCAATGCCCAGATGACCAGCGGTGCCAGCACGGCTTTGACGCACCAAGGCAAGAACCGGCGGACCAGTTCTGATCGCTCGCATTCTGCTGCCAGGGCGCACGACAGCTTCCAGGCGGCGGCCACTGTTGCGACGCTAAGAAGAAGTAGAAGAACGAGCATGTCTGCCGCCAGCCGCTGAGTTCACGGCCTCACTGCCGGGGGAATCGAGATGAGCGGCTCGCGATCGGGCGGCTCTTTGTGGTGCCGCCTTATCTGGCAGGCTCCCCGGTCGCACTGCAATTGCCATAGGAGAGTTTCCTGCTCCAGTTGAGGTGCTTTGGGGCAGCCAACCCCGGGAGCGCTGCGACCTCAACGACAGGAAAGCCAACGTCCGTAGCGGCCTTCACGCATGTAGGCTCGCTCGGAGCCGTCAGTCAGCACCTCGAACAACCTCGAGGCTCGCAGCCGGTAGCGGCGGTGGCAAGTGAGACATTCGTACTCGATGAGCGGCGGATCATCAGGCGCAGGTTCCTCAGTCCTGACCAGGAGCCAGTTGTCTCCCGCCTGGCTGGGCCAATGGGAGGGCTGAGACTGGCGGCAGTGGCAGTGGGGGAGCAACCGGGTTGCGATCTCCCGCGTTGCCGGTATGGAGGAGCTTGAAGCGTTCATAAGTATGCAGTGTGTCGCCTTTTCACAGTAACACTGCGCTGCTGGCCGGGGATTTCAAGCCCAATTTCAGACAAAAAGGAGTTTGGGAATGTGGAGTCGGCGTGTTGCACATTAACCCGAGGCTTTCATGCTCCACATGGCGAATGCCTCAGAAGGCGCGGCCGGGAAGGCGGTGGCCCCCTTGACACGGAAGCTGCTTGGACTCAGACTGGGGCAACAAATGCTGACATGAATTGCTTCTCTGATTCTGGCTGGGTGTCGCGGAGTAGTATGTCTGCTTCCATCGTATGACAAGCACGCGCATTGGCGAGTTGGTCTTTCTTGAACACTTCGCGCCCCTTTATAAGCTCCCGGTGCCTGAATATGTGTCGGAGCCGGTGACGCAGTCGAAGCTGAAGGAGAAACTGGCGCAGTGGGGCGCCGGCATCGTCAAGCCCGACGTCCTGGCCGGCAAACGCGGGAAAGCCGGCATGGTGCGCAAGGTGGAGAATTACCACGAGGCGTTGCGGGTACTGCGGGATGTTGCCGCCGAAGACATTAACGGCCAGAATCCACGCGGCGCTTACATCGTGCAGTTGGTGCCAGCGGACATGGAGATTTTCACAGCGATCAGCTACAGCGCAAGCACGCTTTCCCCCGCATTCACCGTGTCGCTCCGCGGCGGCATGGATATCGAGGCGATCTCCGAGGCAGACAAGGTGACTGTGCCTCTGAACGTCTTTCAGGGGCTTAATGCCTACCAGGCCTCGGAAGCCCTGTCGAGGCTCGGGCTGAAGGGCAAGCTGAACTCGCGCCTCAGCATCGTGTTTGTCAATCTGTGGGACATGTTCAGCTCGACCGGCATGCTGAGCTGCGAGGTCAATCCGTGGCGCGTGACCAAGGACGGTCGGATCTGGGCGTGCGACTTCAAAGCCACGTTCGACGAGAACAACTTCAAGGCGCGCGACCTTGGGGTGGTTTGGCCGGAATACCCGTCGCAGGAAACCGCCTTCGAGGCGGAGATGAACGCTTGGGCGGCTGCGAGCCATCAGGGCCAGGCACACGTCTCCTCGCTGGGCGGCACAAAGATCCTGCCGCTGCTCTTTGGCGGCGGCGCCAGCACCATCGTTACGGAGACGCTGACCCAGCTTGGCGGTGAACCGATCTTTCTGTCGGACTTCGGCGGCAATCCTCCCTATGAGCGCATGAAGAAGACCGCAGCCATCTGCTTCGACCATCACCTCCATCAATGCGCCCTGCTGCTGATTCTGGGCGGCAAGGCCAACAACACCCTGATTGATGTGACTTTTTCCGCCATCGCGGACGCGCTCCAGGAATGCGTGGATGCCAAGGGCCCGGTTTCGATTCCGGTTGTGGTGGGGCGTGGCGGTGCCCGTTTGGTACAGGGCATGGTGGCCCTGAGCAAGACGTTAACCAACCTGCGCCTGCCCTATGTGTTCTTTGGCCCGGACACCCCGATTACGCTCGTGGCGGAATATGCTGTTTCGGTCATGCGCGCATGCGAACAGCTCAAGCAGAAAGGCCGGCTATGATCGCGACTTCCCTCTCCAGCATTCTGAACAAAGGTGACCGCGTGGCCGTCTCCAATGTGACCGGCCGGGAGGCGATGGAGGTGAGCATTGTTTCGCAGCGGTATTGCGACAATATTGTAGGGGGATGGGCTTTAGGTAGAGACCATGAGCTCATCAAGGTGCCCCGCGGACGGGACATCCGCGTGTTTGGCCAGTTCGAGGATCTCCTGAAAAGCCTGCCGACCAGGGAACGGCCCAACAAGGTGGTCGTCTATTCTCCTCCCGATGCCGTTTACGGTGATGTGAAGGAAGTGGTTGAAAACGGTGAGGGGATCGTCGAGACCATCTTCGTTGTGACCGAACACGTGTCGGTCGAGGTGACTGCCAAACTCAGGCGCCTGTGCGACTTGGCCCGCATGGACATCATTGGGTGCAATACCTTGGGTGTCATTAACGCTCCCGCGGGCGTCCGGGTGGGGGCAGTGGGTGGCGACGCGCCTGGCGAATCATTCTGGCCAGGGAGCGCGACGATCATCTCGAACTCAGGCAACATGGTGAATACGATTGCCACTTACCTCCAGTCGGCCGGCTTGGGGGTGTCGTTCGGCATCTCGACGGGCAAGGATCCGCTCATCTTGACGCCGCTGAGAGATTTCCTTGCTTTGGCCGAGAAGGACAAGCGCACGCGGATGGTTGTTCTGTACGTCGAATCCGGCGGCACCTACGAGCGGGACGCCATCGAGTTCATGACTCAGCGCAAGTACTCGAAGCCGATCTTGGTGTTCGTGGCTGGGGCATTCGCCGAAGGGCGCAACATCTCACTCGGCCATGCCGGTGGGGTCGTGGACGGCCCCTGCACGTCGGCTTCGGACAAGATGCGTCTGTTCGACGAGTATTTTGGCGTTGCCCCCTTCGATCCCGCTGATGTCAAGGCCGCGAGCAAGCACTTGGCGCGCGCGCGGCGGGGCATGCGCACCACCACGTTGCACGCGCTCGTGCCGGCCGCCAAGGTTTTGATGGAGGCGTTGCGGATCAAGCCGGACTTCAAGCCTGTACGGCCAGTGGCCCTCAATCCCTGGATTGTTGATTTGGGCAGCCTGGGTGGCAAGCTCCCCAAGGCGCTTGCCGTACAGCCGGGGAACGTCCCCAGCCCCTATAGAGAACTGCTTGCCCAGCAGCTCAAGGGCGGCTTGGGGCGAGCGGTGGCGCGCCAGCCGATGCGGCATGCATCGCACGCATCATCCAACGACGGCGCCACGCCGCGAGTTTACGGATACTCGCTGCCCGTGCTGATGAAGCGGCCGTCGCCCTTTGCGCACACCGTCCTGCTCGCGTGGCTCGGCTCGCCTGCCGCGCACGATTTTGAGCCGCGGCTATTCGAGATGTGCCTTACAGCTTCGATCACCAATGGACCGGGCTCGATTTCAGCCCAAGGCGCCAAACTAGCTGCGTCGGCGGGCAACGAACCCAACACGGCTATGATGGCGACGCTGGGAACCATCGGCTCTGTCCATGGCGGTAACGGCAAGGATGCCGCTCTCTTCCTCGTTCGAGTGTTTCAGGATACCGGCCTGACCGATCCGTATAGCCGGAAGAAGGCGCCGACCCTCCACAAGTTGGTGCAGACCTTCGCGGCCGACTATCACCGTCGGAAGTTGACAGCGAAGGATGCCGGAGTGGACATCGAGAAGGTGCCGTGCCTGGGGCACCCGGTATTCAACACAGAGACCGTCAACTTCGATCCGCGCGAGCGCGTCATCAGCCGGCACCTAGAAGAGAAGGGCCTCTACAACGTCTTTCTGGACTTCTACCACCGCCTTGCGCGCGAGTTGATGAACCAGGGGGTTACAACCAAGGTTCACGCCGTGAACGTGGATGCCGTCCTCGCCTGTGTCTGCCTGGGAATCGCCTGGCCGCTCTTGGTGGAGAAGAAGATCAGCCTGGAGCGAGCGGTTGATCTGCCCTTTATCACTTTCGCCCTGGGACGCGTGGCCGGTGGAGCGGCTGAATACCTCGACCACCGTGAGTTCGGCACCGACATGGACATGCGTGTGCCCGTTCGCGAGTGCAAGGAGCTGACCCGGCCGCGAGACTGACCTCCCACAGCCTGGCCAGCCCTATCAGGCATGAGCGACTCCTGCCGTATTTCGGCGGCCAATTGCTGAGGAGCGCATTCCGCCGGTCTTGATTCGGTCTCAGGGGAGTGTGTGTCACTCCCGTGCCTCAGGAAGGTGAAGCGTGTTGGCACTGGAAGCCTGTTTCTTGAGGAGCAGTGGTGCCGTTCGCTTGTAATGCCTCGAGGGGGGCGCACCGAGAG
>Ga0209606_1000405_pt1 | contig 65095 bp, 53 predicted proteins | sample AD_UKC057_MetaG_FD_184412 | JGI IMG/M metagenome (GOLD analysis project Ga0209606, IMG submission 184412) | Active sludge microbial communities of municipal wastewater-treating anaerobic digesters from USA - AD_UKC057_MetaG (SPAdes) (version 2) | ecosystem: Engineered > Bioreactor > Anaerobic >... | reverse complement strand
GTCGACGACCTGGGCCGCTCGAAGCTCTGCATCAACGCCGACGGCACGTTCCTGTTCCAGGTGCTCACGGGCCCCGACGCCGGCGAGTACGAGGGGACGGCGCAGGTGGTGGAGCGGGCCGGGGTGTACGTGTTCATGAACCCGCGGGGCACGCCGTGGACCCTGTACGTGGTGTACGACAGCCTGCACGGCCGGGCGGTGGGATTCTACCAGCAGCCGGGGTTCGACGACCGGTCGCACCTGTCCGACCGCAACACCGCGGACAACCCCGACACCTGCTTCTGACGAAAATGCATCCGGCCGGCCCGACGGGTCCGGCCACAGATCAGGAATGGATTCCCGGGAACTACGGTTTCCCGGGAATTTTTTTCGTCAGCCATGAGAGGACTGCACCGATCATCCGCTGCATGCATCTGGTCGTCAGCTTCAGGAAACTGCTTTAGACAATCCAATCTAATTGTGTTACGAATATATAATAAAAAATATACATAATTTTGATATTTTTTCTTGCCATGTATCCGGCGTTTTTTCTAAAATCCAAAAAATTTATCTGAAACGCATCGATGATATGTTGTCAGAATGCGGGGCCGGGGGGTGCCGGCCGGCCGGGGAGGGAATGGGCATGTCCGAGGGGAACGTGATGCCTCAACAGAGTCGGGCTGGGCGGACTTTTGAAGTCTGCGTTCTTGGGCCAGCCCGGTCGCCTGAGGCAGCGCCTGCTCGGGAGTGTCCGTCACCGGGTTCCGCCTTCCGGCGGGACCGGTGGAACCGGTCGGGCCCCCCGGGATCCCCGTTGTGGTGGCAGTAGCTCACGGGAGCAAAGGCGATCTGCCGACAGGTGGATGGGCAAGACCGTCAGGGGACGTGCCAACCAGGATGACTGGAATCATGCAGTGTTGAAATCTGAGAAGGAATCAGGCACCCGGTCGCAACCGTGCGCTGCGTGAACGCGCAAGAGGATTACTTTTCATCTTCCCAGGCGGCGGGACGGTTCTTGGCCGGGGCGAACAGGCGGCCCCAGACGGGCTGCCGCGCCGGGGCGAAGACCACCCGAAGCGCCATCCGGTAGAGGTGGGGCGCCGTGTAGAACACGAACAGATACCAGCCCAGCGCCGCCACCAGATCCACCAGGTAGTGGTAGCGCAAATAGACCGTGCCCACGATCAGGAGCAGGCCGGGCGGCAGCAGCACGCGAAATGCGGTTTTCTCGTGCCGCCAGGCGAAGTGGAGTGTCACCAGGGTCATCATCACGTGACCGGACGGAAAGCAGTCCCGGTTCACCGATTCCAGGTAATTGAGCAGATTCACCATGTGGTCGTAGAGCAAAACTCCCTGTAACGGTTCGGCGTAGAGCGGCTGCAGGGTGAATCGCGGTCCGACAGCGGGGATCAGGAAATAGCCCAGGTAAGAGAAGAAGAAGCCGTAGCAGATGAGGAAATAAAAATAGTCGTACAGCTCCAGCCGGCGTTTGGCGACAATCACGATGGCCAGACCCAGCGGGATGAAGTAGAAGCACGTGTAAACGTATTGCAGCAACTCGGTGAGCAGGGGTAGCTGAAACTGGCCCAGGAACACTGAAGGATGCTGACCGAACAGCCACAGGTCCCAGCGGATCAGCAGTTGGTCGCGGTCGGCGGCGGTGGCGGCCGGGATGATCTCCACGAGATGTCCGAACAGGACGGTGATGAAGACCGGCGGGTGCCACAGGCGGATCGCTTTGATCCACCAAGGGGAACCCTTGACGGGGAAGCGGGCGGCGTAGATCAGGATCGACGCGATGAACACGTGGACCATGAGCAGCCGGTTGGCGGAGGGGATCTCCCGGTAGTTGAGCAGGACCAGCAGACTCAGCAGGCCGATGAACACCAACACGGCCAGATCAGCCGGTCGCAGGCCGGGTCGGTCCAGGGCCTGGTTTTCAGTTCGGACGTAGTCAGGCGAGCTGTCCATGTTCCTTGTACCAGTCGATCGTTTGGCGGATCGCCTCGTCAATGGTCCACCGGGGTTGGAATCCGAAATCCCGCGCCGCCTCGGCCGGCGAGCACACCCAATAGGTCGCTCGCATCTCACGGACCTTCTCCAGGTTCAAAATCGTCGGCTCTCGCGCGACGCATCCGGTGAGCTGGGTCGCCAGGGCCACCAACCAGACGGCGGAGATCGGGATGGTCACCTGGCGGCAGGTTCGGCCCAGCGCCCCGGCGGCGATCCGTCCCAAATCGGACCACCGGTAGATCTCAGTGTAGCATGGATAGTACGTTTTGCCCACCGCCGCGTCCGAACCGGCTGCGGCCGCCATCGCGGCGGCGAGATCCGGCGCGTACACCACGGACACGCGCTTCCGGTCGTGGCCGACAATGGGGAGCCAGCCCCGGGCGACGGCGCGGAAAAAATGCAGCACATCGGTGTCGCCCGGTCCGAACACCACCGGCGGGCGGAACACGGTCACCGGACAGACGGCCGCCAGCGGCCGGACCGCCGTTTCGCCTTCCAGCTTGCTACGGCCGTAGTGGGTCAGGGGGGCGGGAGAATCGTAATCGGGTGGCGGTTCGGGAGTGGCGCTGGGTCCAACGGCCGCCAGTGAGCTGACGTGCAGAAAGCGCTCCGGGGCGCGGACCGAAGCGCGGACCGCCGCGACAATCGTCCGGGTGGTTGCGACGTTGCCCTGGTAGTACGCCGCGCGTTGAAGCGCTTTGGTGACCCCCGCCAGGTGGTACACGTGGGTGGCTCCATCCACGGCCCGTGCGGCGCAGGCCGGATCAGCCAGGTCTCCCGGGACGGTTTCGATGTTGCGGGAATCCGGAAACAGCGCCGAGAACTTGGCCGGATTGCGGACAACGACTCGAACCACATCGCCGCGTTCCAGCAGCAGAGGGACCAGGTGGCGGCCGATGAAACCCGTGGCACCCGTGACGAGGGCCAGACGCATGTCAGTGGATGATGCCGAAGGAATTGCCCAGCTTGGCCATGATCTCGAGCAGTTGCTGAATCTGCGACTCGTTATGGGTGGCCATGCAGCTGATTCGGACCATGCAACGGTCGGCGGCGGGCTTGAAGATGGGATTGGTGTAAATGCCGTTGGCGAGGAGTTCCTTGTGGATCTGGCAGAGCAGCAGCTCGTCGTCGACGATCACCGGTACGACGGGCGTGATCCCGGGGATGACCTCGAAACCCAGCGCGGTGAGGCCCTCGCGGATGAGTCGCGCGTTGCGCAGCAACTTCTGGCGGCGCTCCGGTTCGTCCTTGATGATCTGCAGCGAGGCCCGGGCGGCGGCCACCGACGGCGCCGGCATGCTGGCCGAGAAGATGAACGGCATGGAGTGGTGTTTCAGGTACTCCACCACCGCGCGTTCGGAGGCGATGAAGCCGCCAGTGGAGGCGAACGACTTGCTGAACGTGGCCATGATGATGTCGGTGTCGGCCGTGACACCGAAATGTTCCACTGTGCCGATGCCGTGCTCGCCCAGCACGCCCATGCCGTGGGCCTCGTCGACGTAAAGCCGGGCGCCGTACCGCTGGCAGAGCGGGACGATCCGGTCGAGCGGCGCCGTGTCGCCTTCCATGCTGAACACGCCGTCCACCACGACGATCTTGCCCCGGTTGGCGGGCAGGGCGGCCAACTCGCGCTCCAGGTCCTGCATGTCGTTGTGCTTGAAGCGGCGGTGATTCTTGCTGAAGGACGCCATGGTGCCGTAGATGATGCTGGCGTGGACGCTCTTGTCCAGCACCGCGAACACGTCGCGGCCGAGCAGGCTCGACAGGCAGCCGTTGGTCATGAACCCGGTGCTGAAGAGCACCGCCGCTTCCTTGCCGCAAAAGGCGGCCAGCTCTTCTTCAAGCTGGAGGTGGATGTCCAGGGTCCCGTTCAGCATCCGGGAACCGGAGCAACCGGTGCCATAACGCTGGATGGCGGCGACGGCCGCCTCCTTGACCTTGGGATGGCAGGTGAGGCCAAGGTAGTTGTTGGAGCCGAACATGAGCACCTGGGAGCCGTTCATCATCACGATGGGTTCGGTGCCCACGTACCCACTGAAGGCGGTGAAGTACGGATACAACCCCAGCGATTTGAATTGCTCCGGACGGTTGTACTCGTAGCAGCGCTTGAATAAATCGCCCTTTCCGGTGTCCGCGACTGGCTTTTTCCTCTTGTCCGAAGCGGGCTTCATGCGGAACTCCTGGGCTGATGGAACATTTGTGGAATTCTAGTATGATTCGGATTGCAGATCAAGATTTATTACCAGTTACGGCACGACGTCGCCGGTTGAAATAGATCAGCGCGACGGCCAGGATGCCCGCGGCCAGGACCGCGTAGTTGTACTTCTCCACGATGTCCACCACCTGCTTCCAGCGGGAGCCCAGATAGAAGCCGGCGGCGAGCAGCAGTGCGTTCCAGACCATGCAGCTGACCAGCGCCGCCAGACCCACCCGGAGGTAGGGCAGGCGGGTCATGCCGCAGACGATGCTGATCACGGAACGGGCACCCGACAGGAAGCGGTTCACCAGGACGATCCACAATCCCCACCGGACGAACCAGGCATCCACCTGTTCCATGCGGGCGCGGGGGAAGAACCGGTAGTTCCGCTGGTACAGGAAGTCGCGGCCGAAACGAAAACCGACCCAGTACAGTCCCATGAACCCGGTGAGCGATCCGGCGGTGGTGGCGAGCAGGACCAGGGAGAAATCCAGGTAGCCGATCCCCACCAGGTAGGCGCCGAAGAGCGTCACCGTGTCGCCCGGAACGGGCGGCACCAGGTTCTCCACCACCGCACTCAGGAACAGGATGGTGTAGATCCACAGGGGGGGCAGTTGTTGCAGGTTGCTGATGAACGCGTCCATGTCCTCCGGCTAGCCCCACAGGATCTTGTTCAGTGACAACTGGGAAGACAGCAGCGGATGGTAGGGGAGGACACGGATAAAGAAGCCGAAATTCCCGGTCTTCTGGCTGCGGATCTCGCCGGAGAACCGGTAGACCCCCTTGTCGACTTCACCCTGGAAGATCAACGGGGAGATGTCATGGTTCTGCAGGTTGTCGTTGGCGTCCACCGGCCCGAAATAGGCGTCCACCTCCACTTCCTCGGGCGAGATGCGGCCCAGCTTCAGGTCGGCCAGAACGGGGATCGGCGCCCCGATCACGTAGTCGCCGTTCTGCCGGTACTCGACGTTCACGATCTGCACCTGGTCCCAGCCGTCCAGCAGTTTGCGCCGCCATTTGGCCAGTTCCGCAGCGCGGGCCATCTTTTTCTCGGTCATCACCCGACACTGCATGGCCGCCTGGACGTAAAACTGCTCCACGTAATCCTCGAGCATGCGGTGGGTGTTGAACGATGGGATGAGCGTCTTCATGGCCAGTTTCATCTTCTGGATCCAGCCGCGGGGCAGATTGTCCCGCCCGCGGTCGTAGAACAGGGGGACGATCTCGTTTTCCAGCAGGGTGTAGATGGCTTCGCTTTCCACCTCGTCATGGTAGTCGGCATCGGTGTATTCCTCGCCCATGCCGATCGCCCAGCCGTTGTCGCCGGTGTAGCCCTCATCCCACCAGCCGTCCAGGACGCTCAGGTTCAGGCCGCCGTTCGGCGTGACCTTCATGCCGCTGGTGCCGCAGGCCTCCAGCGGGCGGCGCGGGTTGTTGAGCCAGACGTCGACGCCCTGCACAAGGTAACGCGCCACGTTCATGTCGTAGTCTTCCAGGAAGACCACGCGGTGGCGGAATTCCTCCCGCCGGGAGAGATGGATGATTTGACGGATGATCTCCTTGCCGGGGTTGTCTTTCGGATGGGCTTTGCCGGCGATGATGATCTGGACCGGCTGTTCGGTGTTGTTCAGGATGGCCGCCAGGCGCTCGGGATTCCGAAAGATCAGGTAGCCGCGCTTGTAGGTCGCGAAACGGCGGGCAAAGCCGATGGTAAGAGCCTCCGGGTTGAGCACCTCGGCGGCGAGGCCCAGCTCCTTGCGCGAGGCGCCGCGACGGGTGAGCTGGCGCTGAAGCCGGCGGCGGGTGAACGCCACCAGGCGTTCCCGCCGGCGCTCGTGAGTGCGCCACAACTCGGAATCGGGAATCCGGTCGATCCGCTCCCACACCCGCTTGCTGTCGGGATCCTCGAACCAGTTGGGGCCGATGTAGCGCTGGTACAGAGTGGACATCTCGAACGAGATCCAGGAGGGGATGTGCACGCCGTTGGTGATGTGGGTGATGGGGATGTCCGACTCGGGAACGTCCGGCCAGATACCCTGCCACATTCGCCGCGACACGGTGCCGTGCAACCGGCTGACCGCATTGGTGTGGGCCGAGAGGCGGATGGCCAGGACCGTCATGCAGAACGGTTCCGCTTCGTCCCCGGGATTCTGGCGGCCCAGACTCATCAGATCCTGGAAGGAAAGACCGAGCTGCTGAGAGTAGGCGCCGAAATACTTCTCCATGAGGTAACGCGGGAACATGTCGTTGCCCGCGGGCACGGGCGTGTGGGTGGTGAACACGCTGCTGGCGTACACCGCCTCGCGCGCGTCGTCGAAGGAGACTTTGTACTGGGCCATCAGGAGCCGGATCCGCTCCAAGGCGGCAAAAGCCGAGTGGCCCTCGTTCATGTGGAAGACGAGGGGATTGAGTCCGAGCCGGCCGAGGGCGCGGACACCGCCGATGCCGAGCAGAATCTCCTGGCGGATGCGCAGTTCGGTGTCGCCGCCATAGAGCTGGGCGGTGATCTCGCGGCAATCGGGCGGGTTCTCCGGCAGGTTGGTGTCCAGCAAGTAGAGCGGCACCCGGCCCACCTCGACCTTCCACAGTTGGGCGGTCACGGTCACGCCGGCCAGATCCACGGTAACGGTCAGCGGTGCACCGGCGTCGTCGCGAAGGAGGGTGACCGGCATGTTGTAGAAATCGTTGACGGGGTAATGCTCCTGCTGCCAGCCGTCGTTGTTGAGGTATTGCTGGAAATAACCCTTCTGGTACATGAGGCCGATGCCGTAGAGAGGCAGGCAGAGGTCGCTGGCGGACTTGAGATGCTCGCCCGACAGGATGCCCAGGCCGCCGGAATACAGCGGCAGACACTCGGTCAGTCCGTACTCGAACGAGAAGTACGCAACCTGGAAGTCGGTGGGCCGCTCCAGGTTGAAGGTATACCGCTGGCTGGCCTTCATGTACTGGTCGAACGTCTGTTCCAGCCGGTCCAACTGAGACAGGAATCCCTCATCGGTGAGCAACTCCTGGTATTTCTCCTGGCTGAGCATGCCGAGGAACCGGACGGGATTGTGCTGCGCAGCTTCCCATAGATCGGGATCCATCCGATGGAATAAGGAGATGGCGTCCTGGTTCCAACTGAACCAGACGTTTTGAGTGATCTTACGCAGGGCGCCCAATCGCTGGGGCATGCTGGGCAACACTCTGAAATGTCTCAAAATGCGCATATTCCATCTCCCGGTCCGGGTTCGGTCGAATCCGTATTGTATAACGGCGTCAGCCTGAACGAAAGCGTGAATACTCAACGATCCCGGAACCAGCGGGACTGGAATTCGGCGCGTTCCAGGCCTACGGATCGGGCATACTCGGCCACTGCCAGGTATTCCTCGGCGAGGAGTGCGCGATGAAGCAGGGGATGCGTCCGCGCCTGGTGGCAGGGGTGGTACTGGCTCATGAGGTTGACGTACACCCGGCGTGATACCGACTCGGCCAGAAAATGTAGCACCGCGCAACTGTCCGCCGTCATGCCGGGCAGCACGAGGTGGCGAACCAGCAAGCCCCGGATGGCGACGCCGTCCGGTCCAATGACCAGATCCCCGACACCGGCCTGCATCGTCCGGACGGCTTCCCGAACCCGCTCCGGGTAATCGGAGGCGATGGTCCAGCGTGCCGCCGCCTCCGCATCCAGGAATTTCAGATCGGGCATGTAGATGTCCACCACCTCGTGCAGCAACCGGATGCTGGCGGCGCTGTCGTATCCGCCTGAATTGTAGACGATGGGCACGCGCAATCCGTCCGCCGCAGCCAGGGCCACGGCCTCCACCACCTGGAGAATAACGTGGGAGGGGGTGATCAGATTGATGTTGTGGCAGCCGAGCTGCTGCAGCCGCAGCATGAGTCCAGCCAGCTCGCGGACGTCCATCGGCTCGCCGTCGCCGCCGTGCGAGATGTCATCGTTTTGGCAGAACACGCAGAACAGGTTGCAGTGGGCGAAAAAGATGGTACCGCTACCGGCAAAACCCGAGATGGGGTCTTCTTCACCGAAGTGAGGGGACGCGCTGGCCACGACAGCAAGGCGACCGGTGCGGCACCGACCGCGCGCGTCGGCCAGCCGGTCGACGCCGCAGGCATGGGGACAGAGATCGCACGACCGGGCGCGGCGGCGAAGCGCCGTCAACAGGGCGGGGAACCGTCCGGCGGCCAGGGTGTTCAGGTAGACTGGCCGATGGGTGCTGCTCATCGTCAAGCCTCGCGCCGGGGCCGGGCGGCCGGCGTTTGAAACAATCGCATTGCCCGTTCAGTATACATCGGATGATTTCCAGGGCATCCGTTGCCGGCCCGATTCGTAGCGCGGCCACGGGCGGGTGCCGGTCGCGACGCTATAGTATAATGTGCGTGAGATCTTTGCCGGTCTGTTGCATCCATAGAGGCAGCGCGCGCATCCACCGGGCAAGAGAGGAAGCAGCGGATGATGCACCGAGCCCTGACAATCCTGGCTGTCATCGGCGTTCTGGCATTCTGGGGAACTGCACAGGCTCAGACCGCCGACTCGGACATGTACTCATCCATCCGGGTGAATGTGGACAGCGTGCGTGTGCGCGTGGCTGTTTCCGACTCCCTGAACCGGTTCGTCACCGGACTGCAAGCCGAACATTTCAAGGTGTATGAAGACAAGGTGGAGCAGGAGGTGGTGAACTTCACCAGCGAGGCATCGCCGGTGAGCATCGGCCTGATCTTCGACACCAGCTTCAGCATGAAGCCCAAGATCAACAAGGCCCGCCAAAGCGCCATCGGGTTTCTCGATGACGGCACCCGCCAGGACGAGTTCTTCCTGGTGCTCTTCAGCGACCGGGCGCGGCTGGCCCAGGACATCACCACCGACCTGCGGCAAATCCAGGGAAAGATTTCCGACTCCGAGGCCCGGGGCAGCACGGCCCTGTTTGACGCCATCTACATCGGTCTGGACAAGATCCGCCAGTGCCGGCACGCCAAGAAGGCCCTGATCGTCATCACCGACGGCGAGGACAACCACAGCCGCTACACCTTCGCCGAGATCAAGGAGTTCGCTCGCGAGGTCGACTGCCAGATCTACGTGCTGGGAGAGCACGGCACCGAGGGCTACGGCGAAGGCATCATCCAGGAGCTCAGCCGGATGACGGGTGGCCGGGTGTTTTTCCCGAACTCACTCGAAGAACTCGACTACTTCGTCGAGCTGATCCATTCCGAGCTGCGCCACCAGTACGTGTTGGGTTACATCCCGTCCAACACGCGGCGGGACGCCACCTGGCGCAAGATCACCCTCAAGCTGGATCCGCCGCCGGGTCTGCCCAAGCTCTTTGTCCACCATCGCGAAGGCTACTATGCGCCGCGCCAGTGACGGCGGCCGATGCGTGGCGCTGGTGCTGATCGCGGCCGTTTGGGCGGGCGGGATTGTCCTGGCTCAGGACCGGCGGCGCGACGATTATCGCATTGGCGTCCAGGTGCGGATGGTCACCCTCGACGTGACCGTCCTCAACGAGGCCGGCCAGCGGGTGGACGCGCTCAAGGCCGACGACTTCCGGGTTTACGACGAAGGGGTCCTCCAGGAGCTGGCTCTCTTCCAGCCGGCCGATCTGCCGATCTCGCTGGGACTGGTCATCGACACCAGCGGCAGCATGCGGGAGCGGCTCAACCTGGTCAACGAGGCGGTGCTGGCTTTCCTTAAATACTCCAACCCGGAGAACCAGGTGTTCGTCGTCGATTTTGCCCACGACGAGGCGGAGCTGTTGCTGGACTTCACCCAGGACCGGGACGACGTGAAGGACGCCATCCTCGAGCGGATGCTGGCGGGCGGCGGCACGCCGCTGTGGGACGCCCTCTACCTGGGTCTGGAGCACATCGCCCGGGGGAAATACGAGCGCAAGGCGCTCGTGGTCATCTCCGACGGCGAGGACAAGGACAGCCAGTACGGATTTCCCGACGTCCTGGCCAAGGCCAGAAACAGCGACGTCCAGGTCTACTTCATCGCGCTGCAGAAACGCCGGGCGGATACGCTCTTCGATCTGGACGACGTGTCCCGGGATGCGGCGGGCCGCGAGATGTCGGATCTGGCCGACCTGAGCGGCGGCCGCCTGTTCGTGCCCGAAGACCTGCAGGAACTGGACCGGGTGACCGCCGATCTGGCCACCGAGCTGCGCCACCAGTATCGCATCGGATTTCACCCCACCGCCACGCCTGCCCAGGCGTCCTTACGGCGGCTCGACGTCAAGTTGACCCAGCCGGGATCATTCAAAATTTATACACGTCGCGGCTATTTTCACCCCGGTCGGTGATACAATACCGTCCGTTTACCACACTGACTTCAGATAGGGCAGGGACGCATGCTCAACAATCTTCGCAAGGAGAAGCGGGTTCCCATCCGTCTCAAGCTGCGCCTGCAGGCCGAGGACGGCCGCGGGCGCGCCATCAGCGCCAACATCACCACGGTCAACGTCAGCAAGAGCGGCATCTGCTTTCAGAGTGAATTGCCGCTGCCGTTGCAAGCCGGTGACAGCCTGCAGGGACGACTCGAGAGCCCGCAGTTCAAGACTGATATCCACCTCCGGGTGATGTGGATCAACGGCAACTTGTTGGGCGGCCACCTGGAGACAACTCCGGCCAACTGGCCGATCCGCTGAGCCGAATCAAGAATTTATTCGATGGCATTGTCCGCAGGCAGGCGGCGGGCGCCGGTCCGTAACGGCGCCGGCAGAGGGCGTTCAGGAAGAGGTGTGTTTAGGGAAATTGTCCTCGTTGTGGTGATTCATCAGGTCGTCGAGGGTCAGGAGCATGCCTTCGCGGGTGAAGGACGAAGTTTCCGTGATGTAGGTGTCCATGCGGATGGCGTCTTCCGGACAGGCCTCCACGCAATAGCCGCACATCACGCAGATCCCCAGATCGATGTCGAACGACTTCGGCCGCTTCTCAATCCGCGGGTCGGGGTGCTCGTCCGCCACGATGTAGATGCAATGGGCCGGGCAGATGGTCTCGCACATCATACAGGCGACGCAGCGGGTGGAGCCGTCGGGGCGCTTCATCAGGCGGTGGCGCGCGCGCAGCCGACGAGCTACCGGACGGGGATCCTCAGGATATTGGAAGGTCACCGCGCCCCGCTTCCCCTTCGCCAGGCCGACCCGGTGGAGGATGTGCACGGTCAGGTTCGCGAAATGGTGCCGGGTCGTGATGAGCAGGCCGCGGAGGATCTCCGGCAGGTACAGTCGCTCCAGTAGGTTGAGTTTGGGCTTGGCCATCTGGCTCACCTGCACACCAGGATGATGCCGGTCACGAGGATGTTGGCGATGGACAGCGGCAGCAGAAACTGCCACCCCAGACGCATGAGCTGGTCGTATCGGAAGCGGGGGAGCGTCCAGCGGATCGTCAGCTGCAGCCAGCAGAAGAAGAACAGCTTGGCGCAGAACGCGCCCACCTGGATCAATCCGACGGCCAGCGGCGCCAGCTCCCAGTGCGTGCCGCCCGGCAGCTGGAATCCGTCCGCCTGCAGGTACGGGACCTGCCAGCCGCCGAAAAACAGCACGGTCACCAGGGCGGCCACCACCACCACCTCGATGAAATCGGCCAGGAAGAACAGGCCGAATTTCATGCTGCTGTACTCGGTGAAGTAGCCGATGATCTCGGACTCGCCTTCGGGCATGTCGAAGGGATTGCGCTTCGACTCGGCGATGCCCGCGGTGAGGAAAATCAGGCAGGCCAGCGGCTGGAGGAACACGCCCCACGCCGGCAGGAAACCGAAGAGCTGCCGGCCCTGGTAGTGGACAATGTCATTCAGGCTCAGGGAGCCATACACCATGATCAGGCCGATCAGCGAGATGCCCAGCGCGATTTCGTATGACAGCATCTGGGCGGCACCGCGCATGGCGCCGAGGTAGGCGAACTTGTTGTGCGACGACCAGCCGGCGAAGAAGATGCCGTAGATGCCCAGCGACCCGAGCGCGAGCACATACAGCAGGGAGATGTCGGAATCGAAAATCCACAGGTTGACGGTGGTGTCGCCGAGCGGCAGGGACGGCCCGAAGGGGATGCAGGCGAAAATCGCCAGGGCGCAGAACGCCGAGATGAACGGCGCCAGGGTGTGGAACAGCCGGACGCCGCGGGCGGGGACGAAGTCCTCCTTGAGGAACATCTTCAGCGAGTCGGCGATGATGTGGAACAGCCCGATGGCCCGGAAGCCCAGAATGCTGGCGCGATTGGCGCCGATCCGATCCTGCATCAGGGCGCTCTGCTTCCGTTCCATCCAGGTGAGCAGGGCCGCCAGGGTGAGCACCACCGACAGAATGTACCCGGTGACGATCAGGGCGTGCGCGATCTCACTCATGGCGGATCATGGCTCCATGGGGTGTCAGGCTCTCGTGGCTCAGGCCTCGAAACGCATCCACTTCCGCGGTCAGCTGGCGGAAGATGGCCGCGGGGCCCGGGAACGCCAGGTCGATGCCGAGGCGCTCGGCCAGCCCCTGGTGGACCGACCACTCCGGCGCCGCATCGCCCAGGGGCGGCACGGCCAGCTCGAATTTCTGCACCCGGCCCTCGAAGTTGGTGAACGTGCCCGCCTGTTCGGCGAAAACGACCAGGGGCACGACGAGGTGGGCGGCGGCGGCCGTGGCGTTGTCATTGGTGCCCAGAAAAACGAGGCGCGTGCCCGCCGCGAGGAGCTTGTCCCGCAGGGGGCTGGGCAGATCCGCCCGGTTGACCAGCAGCAGCTCGGGCAGCTCGGCGCCCAGCCCGGCCTCGAGCCGGTCCGGGGCGACCGGGTCGTTCTCGCCGAGGCCGAAGAGAATCCGGGCGCCGCGGGTGTTGGGGTGCTTGTCCTCGCAAATCAGGAAGTCGTCGGCGTCGCCGGTCCGCAGGCCCGTATCGGGGAGCAGGCAGCGAACACCCAGTGCGTCGCGCAGCAGCTTGCGGGCGGCGAACAATTCCTCGTTGGAGGAGTCCGCCGACAGGAGGTACGCGGTCCGGCCGGACCGGGAAGCCCGCAGCCAGTCGGCCAGCCGGTCCAGGGCGTCCTTCAGGTACAGCTGGCGGACGCCGCCCTCCTCGCGCAGCGCGGCGAAGCGCAGGCGGTGGTCGTCGATGAACGGGTAGCTGTAGCGCCCGTCGTCGCAGAGCCAGAACGCGTTGACGTGCGGGTTCGGCCGCGGTTTGAACCGCAGGACGCGGCGGCCGCCGGCGTGATGCGGGCGCTCGGGATTGAAGTGGATGGCGATGTTGCAGCCGCGGGCGCAGCCGGGGCAGATCGACGGCGCCTGCTTCAGGTACCAGACGCGGCAGCGGAAGCGGAAGTCCCGGCAGGTCAGCGCGCCGACGGGACAGATGTCCACGATGTTGGCCGAGTAGCGGTTGCGGAGCTCGCCGCCGGGGAAGACGTCGATCTCGGCGTGGTCGCCGCGGTTGAAGATCGCCATCTCGTTGGTCTTGGTGATTTCGCGGGTGAAACGCACGCACCGCGAACAGAGGATGCACCGCTCCTGGTCCAGCATGACCCAGCGGCCGATGGGGGTGGCCTTCTTGTGCTTGACCACTTTGTTTTCGGCGAACCGGCTGTCGTACCGGCCCACCAGCATGTAATAGTCCTGGAGACCGCATTCGCCGGCCTGGTCGCAGACGGGGCAGTCCACGGGGTGGTTGATGAGCAGGAACTCGAGCACGTGGCGGACCGCCTGGCGGACGCGGTCGTTGTTCGACCAGACCACCATGCCGTCGCGCACCGTTGTGCCGCACGCGATCTGCAGCTTCGGAACGCCCTCGATCTCCACAAGGCACATCCGGCAGTTGCCGGCGACCGGCAAGCCGGGATGGAAGCAGTAATGGGGAATGTGGATGCCGTTGTCCAGCGCGGTTTGCAGGACCGACTGGCCGGGTTTGGCCTCGATGGTGTGTCCGTTGATGGTGACGGTGAACTTGTCCATGGCTATTTAACCGGCGCAGGCACCGCGGACCGCTTGTGCCGGATGTAGTGTTCGAACTCGTCGCGGAATTTCGTCACGAAGCTGATGACCGGCATGGCTGCGGCATCGCCCAGCGGACAGATCGTGTTTCCCAGGATCCCCTCGGCGACGTCGCGCATCACGGCGACGTCCTCGGGCCGGCCGTCGCCGCGGATGATCCGGTTGATGATCTTGAGCAGCCAGCCGGTTCCCTCGCGGCACGGCGAACACTGGCCGCACGACTCGTCCTTGTAGAAGTGGATCAGTCGCTGCAGCGCCCGGACCATGCAGGTACCGTCGTGCATGACGATCACGCCGGCCGATCCCAGCATGGAGCCAGCGGTGGCGACGCTCTCGAAGTCGAGGGCGATGTCGATCTCGTCGGCGCGCAGCACCGGCACCGACGAGCCGCCGGGGATGACCGCCTTGAGGGCGCGTCCGTCGAGAATGCCGCCGGCATCCTCGAAGATCAGCTGCTTGAGGGAGTACCCCATGGGGCGCTCGTAGACGCCCGGCCGGATCACGTGGCCGCTCACGCCAAAGAGGCGGGTGCCGCCGCTGCGGTGCGCGCCCACGGCGGCGTACCAGTCACCGCCCTTCTCCAGGATCGCGGGCACGTTGGCCAGCGTCTCGACGTTGTTGATGATGGTGGGGCAGCCGTACAGGCCCACCACGGCGGGGAAGGGCGGCTTCAGGCGCGGATAGCCCTTCTTCCCCTCGAGCGATTCGAGGAGCGCCGTCTCCTCGCCGCAGATGTACGCGCCGGCGCCGGTGTAGACCGCCACCTCGAGGTCGAAGCCGCTGCCGAAAACCCGCCGGCCGAGACAGCCCCGGCCGTAGGCTTCCTGGATGGCCGCCCGCAGCCGGCGGATTTGGGGGATGTACTCGCCGCGGATGTAGATGTATGCCTGGTGGCAGCCGATGGCGAAGGCGGAGATTATGATCCCTTCCAGCAGCAGGTGGGGATCCTTCTCCATGATGTGCCGATCCTTGAACGTGCCCGGCTCGCTCTCGTCGGCGTTGACGCACAGGTACACCGGCCGGTCCGTGTCTTTGGGGATGAAGGACCACTTCAGGCCGGTGGGGAAACCAGCGCCGCCGCGGCCGCGCAGGTTCGACTTCTTCACCTCGTCAGTCACCTGAGCCGGCGTCAGCTCCTGCAGCACCCGCCTCGCCGTGGCGTAGCCGCCGGTGGCTTCGTAGACCCCGATGGTGTGGGAATCCGCCAGGTCGAACCGCTTGCTCAGGATGCGTTCGCTCATATTCCTCTATGACAGACCGGCCAGAATCCGGTCGACGGTTTCCACTGTCAGGTCCGGGTGGAACTCGCCGTCCAACAGCATGACCGGGGCATGATCGCACATGCCCAGACACTCGACCACCGACAGGGTGATACGACCGTCGGCGGTCGTTTCACCCGGCTGGATCCCCAGCCGATCGGCCAGGTGGTCGCGCAGCGTCTCGGCGCCGCGCAGCCAGCAGGACAGGTTGCCGCAGATATAGATGTGATGGCGGCCCACCGGCCGGTTGTTGAACATGAAATAAAACGTGCTCACCTCGTGGACGATCTCGGCGGGGATGGCCAGATAGGCGGCGAGCGGCTGTTCCAGCTCTGCGGGAATGTGGTTGTGCGCCGCCTGGACAGCGTGCAGGGCGGGCATCAGGACGCTGAGTCCGTTCGGGAACTGCTCCTTGAGCGCGTCGAGCGTCTGTTTCAACTGGTCCGAAAGCTCCATGGCGCTATCCTTGCACGTTTCGGCCGGCGGTCGAACGACTCACCGGTCCAACTCGCCGCCGATCATGTTGACACTGCCGAAGGTGGCGATGATGTCGGCCACCATCCCGCCCACCAGGACCTGCTCCAGCGAGGCCACGATGGGGAAGCAGGGCGGATGCACCCGCACCCGGTGGGGGTAGCCGGTGCCGTCGCTCACCGCGTAGAAACCCAGCTCGCCGTTGGCGCCCTCCACGGCGGCGTAGGCCTCGCCGGCGGGCGGACGGATGCCGTGACAGTTCATGACGAGCATGAAGTGGTTCATCAGCGACTCGATGTTGCTGTACGTCTTGCCCAGGGAGGGCATGGCCGCGGTTTTGTCGTCGGCGATCACCTGGCGCTTGTGGCGGTGCTCCTGGCCTTCCATGTTCGGGCTGAGGCGGGCTTCCCGGTCGATCAGGCATTCGGTTCGGGCGTGCTTGGCCGCATCCACCATCTGGTTGGCGTCAAGGTACTCGGGCGGAATGTCCGCCTGGTGGGTGCCGGGCGCCATCTGCTTGAAGCACTGCTCGCAGATGCGCAGGCTCTGCTCCATCTCCTCCATCCGGACGAGATACCGGTCGTAGTTGTCGCCTCGCGTGCCGGTGGGCACGACGAATTCCACCCGGGAGTACATGTGGTACGGTTCGGCCTTGCGCAGGTCGTGGGCGACTCCGGTGCCGCGGAGGAAGGGGCCCATGATGCCGTAGTCGAGGGCGTCGGCGGCATGGATCACGCCGGTGTCGCGCATCCGGTCGTAGAAGATCCGGTTGCGGGTCAGCAGGCCGTGCACCTCGGCGATGTTCTTGCGGATGGTCTTGAAGAAACCGAGCGCCTTGGGGATGAACCCCTCCGGGAGGTCGGAGCGGACGCCGCCCACCCGGCCGTAGGCGATGGTGATCCGGGCGCCGGTGACGTCTTCCACCAGCTCATAGATGAGTTCGCGGGCGGCCATGAAGTAGAGGAACGCGGTGAAGGCGTTCAGCTCCATGGCCGAGGCGCCGACGCAGGTGAGGTGGTCGCCGACGCGGGACAGCTCGGCCATGATGGTGCGGATGTACTCCGCCCGCTCCGGCGGACGGATGCCCATCAGTTTCTCCACCGCCATGCAGTACCCGAAGTTGTTGATCAAGGGCGAGACGTAGTTCAGCCGATCGGTATACGGCATGACGCCGTTCCAGCCCACATGTTCGGCGCTTTTCTCGAACGCACGGTGCAGGTAGCCGATCTCGATCTCGGCCTTGCGAACCGTCTCCCCTTCGAGCTCGGTCACGATGCGGATGATGCCGTGCATCGCCGGGTGTGACGGGCCGATGTTGATCACCATCCGGCGGGCGTCATCGTCATCCTCGGCGGCGGCCGCCGCCGGGTTGTCACGGCGCTCGACCTCGGGATCCTGCTTCATATCGTCCGCCATACCACCTCAATTCATGGGTCCGATCAGCGGCTGGCGCTTCTTGATCGGGTAGTCTTTGCGGAGCGGGTGCCCCTCAAATGCCTCGTACATGAGGATCCGCTTCAGGTTCGGGTGCCCCCGGAAGCGGATGCCGAACATGTCCCAGACCTCCCGCTCGTACCAATTGGCGCTTTTCCAGAGCGGGGTCAGGGAGTCCACCTCCGGTTGATCCTCGGGCACCGGGAGCTTGATGCGCAGGCGAGCCCGGCGGGGCAGGGAGTAGAAGTGGTAGACCACCTCGAAGCGGGGCGTCCGGCCGGGGTAATCGACGGCGGTCACGTCCATCAGGACGTTGAACAGGAGCTCGGCGTCGGAGCGGAGAAATGCGGCGACCGCAGCGATCCCCGCGGGGCGGAGCACGACGGTCTCGTCGCCGTGCTGTTCGTGGGCGTCGAGAAAGCAGTCGGCGAACCGGGCGCGGAGGATCTCGGTGGCGCGACCCATGCTCAGTACTCCTGCCTCTGTTTCTGGATTTTGTCCTGCAGCATCATGATGCCCTGGATGACGGTTTCGGGACGCGGCGGGCACCCCGGGATGTAGATGTCCACGGGAATGAGGGTGTCGATCCCCTGGACCGTGGCGTAGTTGTCGTAGAAGCCGCCGGTGCACGTGCAGACGCCGAACGCGATCACCCATTTCGGTTCGGTCATCTGCTCATAGACCCGGCTGAGGACGGGGGCGATCTTGTGGGAGATGGTGCCCACCACGATCAGCACGTCGGCCTGCCGAGGCGAGAAGCGGGGAAACGCCGCGCCGAACCGATCCAGGTCGTAGTGGGAACTCGACACCGACATGTATTCCATGCCGCAGCAGGCGGTGACGAACGGGTACATGAAGAGGGAGTACTTGCGCGACCAGCCGATGGCGGCGTCCAACTTAGTGGTGACGAAGCTGTCGTCACCGAAAACCCGGGTGACGATCCGCTTCAATCCCATTGCAGCGCTCCTTTCTTCCAGGCGAAGACCAGGCCGGCTACCACCACGGCGAGGAAGATTCCCATCTCGACAAGGCCGAACACGCCGAGCTTCCTGAAGATGGTCGCCCAGGGATACAGGAAGGCGATTTCCACGTCGAACAGCAGGAAGAGCAGTGCGACCAGATAGAACTTGATGGTGAAGCGGCCCGAGAAGGGCTGGATGTCGCCGATGCCGCATTCGAACGGCTCGTCCTTGACGGGCGAGCGACGACGAGGGCCGAGCATGACCGATCCGGCGATCATGAAGGCGACCAATCCGCCCACGATCCCCAGGTAAGTCACGATCGAGATGGCTGTCGGGTCCGTCATGCCGGTGCCCTCGCGTCGATGGTGAGTCCGATGGCCATTGTACTGTCACGGTTGAAGATTTGACAATTAAAAATTCAGCGATCTTGATCCGGACTGCCCGGGACGGTCCCGGCGACCCGATGGCGCCTGTCCTTCGGCCTTCGCAACACAGTTGCAAAGAGGGGCGCTTTGGGTTATGTTGCCACGGTAGCTGAGTTCCAGCCCGGCGCGGACGGATGAGCGACCAACATAAGCATCCCGAAACAATGAAGGTGCTGTTGACCGGTGGCGGTACCGGCGGTCACGTGTATCCCACGCTGGCCCTCCTCGAGATCCTCCGGAGCCGGTTCCCCGTCGGCGACGTTCAGTATGTGGGAATTCGCGGCCGGGCCGAGGAACGAATCGTTCCGGCTCACGGTCTGCCGATCCGCTACATCGACAGCGCCCCGTGGAGCGGCCTGCAGCCGGCCGCGATGGCCCGGGCGCTCTTCCATATCGGGCGGGGCGTCCTGCAGTCCATCCCCATCCTGCTGAAGTTTCGTCCGCATCTGATCCTTGCCGCGGGCGGCTATGTCAGCGCGCCCATCACGCTGGCGTCGTTCCTGCTGCGGCCATTCGTGCGATCCCGCCTGGTGGTGGACGAGCAGAACCTCTACCCGGGGCTCATGAACCGGATCGCCTCGCTGTTCGCCCACGCGGTGCTGGTCAGCTTTCCCGAAACCCCTTACTACATCTGGAACCAGCGCTGCGTGTACACCGGTTATCCCGTGCGGGACGTGTTTACGACCGCCGCCGATCGCGGGGCCATCCGCGCACGCCTCGGCGTTCCGCCGGACGCCCTGATGCTGCTGGCGTACGGCGGATCCATGGGATCCCGATCCATCAACCGTCTGATCGCCGAGTCGCTGCCGGAGCTCGCCCGGTGCGGACGCCGGATCGTGCTGGTCCACGCGGCGGGGCTGGCCACCGGCGAATATGACGCCTGGGCGGATACCCGGGCGCTGGCGCAAGCCCGCAGCGGCATCGCTCTGACGCCGGTTTCCGGGACGGATGGACTGGCGGGCCACTCCACCGACGGCCTGTTGGAATATCGCCTGACTCCGTACCTCCATCAAATCGTCGATTACCTCCATGCCGCCGACCTGGTGGTGAGCCGGGCCGGTGCCGGCACCCTCGCCGAACTGGCGGCGCTGGGCAAACCGGCCATCGTCATTCCCAAACGCGGATTGCCGGGCGACCATCAGGAACTCAACGCCATCAGCCTGGCGGAACGCGGCGGCTGCGAGGTTTGCTTCGAACGCCCGGGCCCGGACGGTGTCGATTACGTGGTCCACCGGGAGTTCCTCGATCTCCTGCTGGCGCTGATGGCGGATTCCGCCCGCCTGGCCCGTCTGGGCGAGCAGGCCGGCCGGTTCTTCATCCGTGATTTCAAGGAGAAGATCTGCGACACGGTGGGCCGCCTCCTCGCGGGGCGGGAAGTGGATTACGTGCTGGAGTTCGAGTTGCCCAAGGGGTTGAAGATCCAGAAGCAGAGCGATGCGCTCACGGCCTTCCTTCGCACCGAGCCGCCGGGGAGTCTCTACCGCCGCTACTACGGGATCCAGGTGGACACCGACCTCAAGTCGCCGGACTGGCAGATCGTCAACCGCGGCATCAAGCTGTGCGGCGCGCTGCAGCGCACCGACAAGGTGTCCGACTTGTACGGCTTTTTCGAGAGCGGTAACGGATTCATCCGACGGAACGCACTGGCGGCGATCCGCGAGATGGACGTGGATTACGGAATGGTGGTGAGCCTGGTCCGGCGCGGACTGGACGATTCGTATTTCGAGGTGCGCGCCGGCGCCGCGGCGCTGGCCGGGCAGTACTTCGACCGACTGGCCGGTCATGCGGATATCCTACTGCGGCTGCGCGCCCTCGCTGCCAGGCGGTTCGAGGTGTCCGAGGTGCATGCCGCGGTCATCCAGGTGCTGCCGCTGTTCTTTCCACTGGACGATTACTTCAACATGGTGGATCGGTTCCGGTTCGCCCGCAACGTGCGCCTGCGTCAAGCGGTTCTCAGCGGCATTCAGCGGGCGCTGGCGGCGGGCCGTATCCGCCGCGAAGACATGGACCGCGTCCGCCAGTTCGTCAAGGAAATCCTCATCACGACGTCCAGCTTCAAGCCCGAATTCAGCATTCGGGAAAGCTATCGGGAGCTGTACGACAAATTGTCTTGAGCCGGCGCCGGCAGCCGGCGGGAGCAGGGAAGGCGTGTCCATCATCATCTTGCATCTGTTGAAGCAATACGGCATATCCTATGGATATTTCAGGCTGTTTGAGTACCTCACATTCCGGACGATGCTGGCGGCGATCACCGCTCTCCTGTTCGTCATGATCTTCGGACATCCCGTCATCGTCGCCCTCTACCGGCGGCGGTTCCGCGACACGGGCGGCGATTACGCCTCTCTGGACGCCAGCTCCAAGCGCGGCACGCCCACCGGCGGCGGATTGCTCATCATTCTGGCCGCCATGCTGGCCCTGCTGCTGTGGGGCGACTGGAACAGCGCCTACCTGCTCGTTGCCGTGGCCGCCTTCCTCTACTTCGGACTGGTGGGCTACCTGGACGACCTCCAGAAGGTCCGCTTCAAGTCCTCCCTGTTCGGGCTGGGGCAGATGGCCAAGACGTTCATGCAGCTCCTGTTCATCGTGCCGTTTGCCCTGTTCTTCATCTCGTCCTGGAACCCGGTGCCGGCGGCATGGCGCACGCCGGTGCTCCTGCCGTTCGTCAAGAACGCCGTGTTCGAACCCGCCCCGCTCCTGTTTGCCGCATTCATCGTGTTTGCGTACTTTTCCATCGTGAACGCGGTGAACATCACCGACGGGCTCGACGGCCTGGTGAGCGGGCCGTCCATCATGACCCTGTCGCTGTACGGCATCTTCAGTTACATCCTGGGAAACACGGTCCTGTCGAGCTACCTCCTGTTCCCCTATTTTCCGGGGAGCGGCGAACTGGCCGTGTTCTGCGGCGCGCTGATCGGCGCCCTGCTCGGATTTCTCTGGTACAACACCTACCCCGCCGAAGTGTTCATGGGCGACACCGGCTCTCTGGCGCTGGGCGGCAGTCTGGCCGCGCTGGCGTTCCTGACCCGGCAGGAGATGCTGTTCCCCATCGTGGGCGGTGTCTTCGTGGCGATGATCGGCTCCTCGCTGCTCCAGGAGAAGGTGGGCATGCGGCTCGGCCGGCGGATCTTTCTGCGGGCGCCGATCCACCACAGCCTGACGCACAAGGGCGTGGCCGAGCCCAAGGTGGTGACCCGACTTTGGATCATTTCGATTTTGCTGACCATCTTGGCCGCGCTTTCGTTAAAATTGCGCTAAGCGGATCAGGAAAGGACGGTACGGAACACCTTGACTGACGAATACCAAGACCAACCCGTCGACCGGGACCCTTCAGCGGAGGACGTGCAGCCGGCGGAAGCACAGCCGGAAATCACGCCGGAAACTCGGCGGCGCAGCCGCCGGTTCGTCTTCTGGGTGGCGTACACCATGCTGCTGATCCTCTTCGTCTCGCTGGGGGTCCTTGTCGGTTTCTATCTCAGCTACGTGGTGGACCTGCCCGAGGTGGAGGCGCTGGAGGATTACCAGCCCAGCGTGGTGACGGAAATCTTCGCCGACGACAACACCGCCATCGGCCAACTCTATCTCGAGCGCCGCAAGCTGGTCTCCCCCAACGACATCCCCCCGCAATTCAAGCAGGCGGTGATCGCCATCGAGGACAAGAGCTTCAACAGCCATTTCGGCATCGACATCCAGCGCATCATCCAATCGGCCATTCTCGACCTGTTTCACATGAAAATCGTCCGGGGCGCCAGCACTATCACCCAGCAGCTCAGCAAGCTGCTGTTCCTGAGCCCGGAAGTCAGCTTCGAGCGCAAGATCAAGGAAGCGATCCTGGCCATCCAGATCGAGAAGAACTATTCCAAGGACCGCATTTTCGCCTTCTACGCCAACAAGATCTATTTCGCCCACGGCAATTACGGCATTGCCTCGGCGTCGGAGTTCTATTTCGACAAGTCGGTGAAGGAACTCACCTTGTCCGAATGCGCTCTCTTGGCGGCGATCATCAAGAACCCGCGGCGCTATTCGCCGCTGCTCTCGCCCGAAAACGCCAGGAGCCGGCGCAACCTGGTGTTGAAGGAGATGGGCGACGAGGGCTTCATCACCACGGCCCAGCTGGAGGCGGCCCAGAAGGAACCGCTTCGGATCGTCGGCAAGGAGATGGACAAGAATTTCGCCGGCTACTTCGTGGAGATGGTGCGCCAGTACCTGCAGCGCAATTATTCCAACAAACAGATTTTTACCGAGGGCCTGAAGGTGCACACGACCCTCAACCGGGAGATGCAGGCCAGCAGCGAGCGCACCATGAGCGAAGGGCTGCGGTTGTACGACCGGCGGAAAGGTTGGCGGAACAAGCTCCGCAACCTGTTGGACGAGGATCCCAGCCTGCGGCTCGATCGGTACCGCCTGCCGGACTGGCGGGACGATCCGGTGGCGGGGACCGTCCGCACCGGGTTGGTGCTTGAGGCCGGGCCGGATCGGGCAGTGGTGATGATCGCCGACTACACCGGCGAATTGGGGCGTGACGGGATCAAGTGGACGCGCCGCAAGGCGGTGGATCAGGTGGTGCGGCGGGGCGATCTGGCCGAATTCCGGGTGGTCAAGATACACCCCGGCCAGCGAAAGCTGGAGCTGTCCCTGGAGCAGGTTCCGGCGGTGCAGGGCGCCTTCCTGGCCCTCGAGAACCGGACGGGCGCCATCAAGGCGCTGGTGGGGGGCTTCGACTGGACGTTGAGCAAATTCAATCGGGCAGTCCAGGCCAAGCGGCAAACCGGCTCCACCTTCAAGCCGTTCGTCTACACCACCGCGCTGCTCGCCGGTGCCACGCCGGACGACGTCGTGCTCGACGAGCCGTTGAGCCTCGTCGACGACCTCGGCGTCGAATACGCGCCGCGAAATTACACCGAAGATTTCAAGGGAAACATCACGTTGCGACAGGCACTGGCGGAATCCATCAACGTCCCCGCGGTGCGCATCGGACTGGCGGTCGGCATCCCCAATGTCATTCGGACCGCCCGCAAATTCGGCATCACATCCCAGTTGCGGCCGTATCCCTCGATCGCTCTCGGCGCATTCGAGATCACGCTGCTGGAGCAGGTGTCGGCCTTCTCCACGTTCCCCAACGACGGCTACCGAATGGAGCCGTACTTCATCCAGCGCATCGAGGACTATCATGGCAACGTTCTCGAAGAGCATAAAAAGAACGTGCACGAGGTCATCCCCGGCGACACGGCCCGGGACATGATCTCGATGCTGCGCGGCTCGGTGGAGTTCGGGACGTCCCAGAAGGCCAAGTCCCTGGGCGCGCCGTGCGCGGGCAAGACGGGCACCACGAATGATTTCACCGATTCCTGGTTCATCGGATTCACTCCGTCGGTGACCGCCGGCGCCTGGGTGGGGTTCGACGAGAAGAAATCGCTGGGCGACGATGAGACGGGCGCTCGCGTCGCCCTGCCCATCTGGATCGACTTCATGACGGACTACCTGAAGAATCATCCGCCCGAGCGGTTTCCGGCCGGGACCGAACCCTATTTGTCGAAGGCGCCGACGTCCGGCGAGCCGGTGATCGGGCCCCGCCGCAAGGTGATCGAAGAGGATCTGGACTGAGGGGACGGAGGCTCCATGCACGCGACCATCGAATGGACGGCCGACGGCGTCGTGATGATCGATCAGCGGCTGCTCCCGCACCAGGTGACGTTCTGCTGCTGCCGCACCCACCGGGAGGTCGCCGACGCCATCCGCGACATGGTGATCCGCGGCGCCCCGGCCATCGGCGTCGCCGCGGCGATGGGCATCGCCCTGGGGGCGCGGGAAATCCCCGCCGGCCTGGACCGGAGCGAACAGGCGCGGCGCTTCGACGCGGTATGCGGCGCCATCACCGCCACGCGGCCCACGGCGGTCAACCTGTTCTGGGCGGCGGACCGGATGCGCCGCGTGTTCGACGGCCTGCGGGACCGGGCGTGGGGCGAAGTGGCCGACCGGCTGGAGGCGGAGGCCCGCGCCATGCTGGACGAGGACATCGCGTGCAACCGGTGCATCGGCGCCTTCGGCCAGCCGCTGATCCCGGACGGTGCCACGGTGCTCACCCACTGCAACGCCGGCGCCCTGGCCACGGGCGGTTACGGGACCGCGTTGGGGGTCATCCGGGCTGCAGCGGAGGCCGGCAAGCAGATCCGCGTGATCGCCGACGAGACCCGGCCGTACCTGCAGGGTGCGCGGCTCACTGCGTGGGAGTTGCAGCAGCTGGGCATTCCGGTGACGGTCATCGCCGACAACATGGCGGGCCACCTGATGGCCCGCGGCGAGATCCAGGCGGTCGTCGTCGGGGCCGACCGAATCGCCCGCAACGGCGACACCGCCAACAAGATCGGCACCTTCATGGTCGCGGTGCTGGCCCGGTACCACGAGATCCCGTTCTATGTCGCCGCGCCTGTCTCGACGGTGGACCTGACCCTGGAAACGGGGCAGGCGATCCCCATCGAGGAGCGGAGCGCCCGCGAGCTGACGCATTTCCGCGATCTTCCAGTCACGCCCGCCGGAGTGGCCATTCGCAATCCGGCTTTCGACGTGACCCCCTGCCGGCTGATCACAGCCATCATCACCGAGCGCGGCATCGCCACGCCTCCTTTCGCTGACACGCTGCCCCGGCTGGCAGGCACCGATGGCGCCCCGCGCTGACGGACCGCCCATCACCCTCGGCATCGAATCGTCCTGCGACGAGACCTCCGCGGCCGTGCTGGACCGCGATGGCCGCCCCCTGGCCAACGTGGTGGCTTCGCAGATCGCCCTCCACGCCCCGTACGGCGGCGTGGTGCCTGAGTTGGCCGCCCGGGCCCACATCCGGAATATCCGGCCGGTGGTGACCGAAGCCTTGCGGCAGGCCGGCATCGAGCGACGCGACATCGGCCTGGTGGCGGTCACCCAGGGGCCGGGGCTCATCGGATCGCTGCTGGTCGGGCTGAGCTACGCCAAGGCATTGGCGCGGGTGCTGGAGATCCCGGTGGTCGGGGTCAATCATCTGGAAGGGCATTTCTTCTCGCCTTTCCTCGAGCATCCGGACATCCGATTCCCTCTGGTCGCCCTCGTGGTGTCGGGCGGACACAGCAGCCTCTACTACACGGCCCAATTCGGGACCTATGAGCGGCTGGCCGGCACGCGGGACGACGCCGCGGGCGAGGCGTACGACAAGGTGGCCAAGCTGCTGGGACTGCCGTATCCCGGCGGCCCGTTCATCGACCGCGCGGCATCGAACTGGACGGGTGACGTCGTGGCGTTCGCCCCGCCGAAAATCTCGGACGGTTCGCTCGATTTCAGCTTCAGCGGCCTGAAGACCGCCGTTCTGTACCGCGTTCAGAAGGAACGGCTCGACGACACAGCCGTCCCGCCCGCCGATAATCCGGCGGTATTGGCCATTCTCAAGGGGTTCCAGCGAACCGTGGTGGGGCACCTGCTGCATCGGGTCCGCCATTTCTGCCTGGAACGACGTCCGCGGTCGCTCATCCTCTGCGGCGGCGTCGCCTGCAATTCCGAGTTGCGCCGTCGCAGCATCGAACTGGGGCAGGAATTGGGCATCGACGTCTATCACCCGTCGTCCGAATACACCACCGACAATGCCGCCATGATCGCGGCTGCCGGTCGCCACGCGTTCGCAACGGGCCGCCGGGACTCCTTGTGCATGAACGCGTTTGCCGATCTGCCCCTGGGATCAGAGCCGCCGGGATAGTCCTTGACACGTTGATTTCCATTATGTTACGTTCAGTTCCTTTCGGTCGGCTGGCCGAGATGTACCTACCTGGGAGGTTCCCTTGAATAGCGAAACGCTGAAGAAGACCCCGCTCACCGAAGTTTGCCGGACGAGCGGCGGCAAGATGGTTCCATTCGCCGGCTACGAGATGCCGGTCCAGTTCGCCTCCACCATGGACGAGCACCTTGCGGTGCGCCGCGGGGTGGGGCTGTTCGACGTGTCCCACATGGGCGAGGTGTTCGTCACCGGACCGGACGCCCTGAAGCTCCTCCAGCACCTCACCTGCAACAACGTGGAGAAGCTCAAGGACGGCCAGATCCATTATTCCGGCCTCATGTATCCCGAAGGCACGTTCGTGGACGACCTGCTGGTGCACCGTTTCAACGAGCGGAAGTACCTGTTGTGCGTCAACGCCGCCAACCGGGACAAGGATGTGCGCTGGATCCTCGAGCATCAGACCGGCGACGTTCAGGTCGAGGATGCCAGCGAACGTTACGCGCAGATCGCCATCCAGGGCCCGAAGGCGCTGGAGACCGTGCAGCCGCTGGTGGACGTGGACCTGTCCGCCATCAAGTATTATTGGTTCACCGAGGGGCATGTGGACGGCGTACCCGCCATCATCGCCCGGACGGGCTACACCGGCGAAGACGGCTTCGAGCTGTACACCGCCAACGAGCCGGCGCCGCGGATCTGGCAGCGGCTCATGGAAACCGGCCGTCCGTTCGGCGTCGTTCCCTGCGGCCTGGCTGCGCGCAACACCCTGCGTCTCGAGGCCAAGATGGCCCTCTACGGCAACGACATCGACCAGTCCACCACCGTTCTCGAGGCGGATCTGGGCTGGATCTGCAAGCTGCAGAAGGACGACTTCATCGGCAAAGCCGCCCTGCTCAGGCAGAAAGAGGGAGGACTCCGGCGCAAGCTGGTGGGCTTCGAGATGCTGGACCGCGGCATCGCCCGCGACCACTACCCGGTGTTTGTTGACGGCCGGCCGTTCGGACACGTAACGAGCGGATCCTTCGCGCCTTATCTGCAGAAGAATATCGGACTGGCCTATCTGCCTGTGGAGCACACCGCGGTGGGCACACCGTTTACCGTGGAAATCCGCGGCAAGCAGGTGGCGGCCCAGGTCGTGGAAACTCCGTTTTATAAGCGCAACTACTGACATCACTCCGGGAGGTTGATATGTATTCGGATGATTATCTCTACACGAAGGAACACGAGTGGGTGCGGGTGGAGAACGGCGAAGCCACGCTGGGCATCACCCATCACGCCCAGGAAGAGCTCGGGGAGATCGTTTTCGTCGAGCTGCCCGAAGTGGGCAAGGTGCTGGCTGCCGGTGACACGCTGGGCAGCGTCGAATCGGTGAAGGCGGTATCCGACGTCTACGCACCCGTGAGCGGCGAAGTGATTGCGGCCAACGATCTGCTGGCCGACAAGCCGGAGCTCGTCAACCAGGAGCCCCACAGCGGCGGCTGGATCGCCCGGATCCGCCTGTCCGACAAGAGCGAGTTGGACGGACTGATGTCCGCCGACGACTACGAAGCTTACCTCGGCGAGGAAAAGAAACACTGATGAAGTACATACCCCATTCCGAGGCGGAAACCCGGGCGATGCTCGAGAGCATGGGCCTGTCCAGCGTGCAGGACCTGTTCCAGTGCATCCCGGCCGCCCTCCGGCTCGCCGCCGACCTGCCCATACCCCGGGGCAAATCCGAGCTTGAGCTGGAGCGGTATTTTTATCAGCTGAGCCGCGAGAATGACGGGGTGCTGGAGTTCACGACGTTCCTCGGCGCGGGCGCCTACAACCACTACGTGCCGGCCGTCATCGACGGGATCATTTCGCGGTCGGAGTTCTTCACGGCCTACACGCCGTACCAGCCCGAGGTCAGCCAGGGCACCCTGCAGGCCATCTTCGAATACCAGACCATGGTGTCCCAGCTGACGGGCATGGACGTGACCAACGCGTCGATGTACGACGGTGCGACTGCGGTCACCGAAGCCGTTCTGCTGGCGCAGCGGGCGCGAAGCAGCGCCAAGAAGGTGGTGGTGGCGGGATCGCTGCACCCGTTCTACCGCCAGGTGATGCGCACCTACGTGGCGAACTTCGACCTGGCCGTGGAGGAGGTGCCGTGGGATTCCACCGGTCGCGTGGATCCGGTCGCCCTGGCGGCCGCGATCGATGACGCCACCGCCGCCGTGGTGGTGCAGTCGCCCAACTTCTTCGGGGCGGTGGAGGATGTGGCCGAGTGCGCCCGGATCGCCCATGCGCGCAAGGCGCTGCTGGTGATGGCGGTGACCGAGGCGGCCTCGCTGGCCGCGTTCAAGGCTCCCGGCGAGCTGGGCGCGGACGTGGTCGCCGGAGAGGGGCAGTCGTTCGGCATCCCGGTTTCGTTCGGCGGTCCTTACCTCGGTATCTTCTCCACCCGTTCCGAGCACCTGCGCCGGATGCCCGGCCGCGTCGTCGGGATGACGGAGGACACCCGGGGCCGGCGCGGGTTCGTGTTGACGCTGTCCACCCGCGAGCAGCACATCCGGCGCGAGAAGGCCACCTCCAACATCTGCACGAACCAGGGCCTCTGTGCGCTGATGGCGTCCGTGTACCTGGCGTACACCGGCAAGAGCGGCCTCCGCGAGCTGTGCCGGCAGAACCTGGCCAAGGCGCATTACGCCCGCGAGCAGCTCTGCGCCGTGCCGGGAGTCTTGCCACGGTTCAGCGCCCCGTTTTTCAACGAGTTCGTGCTCACCCTGCCGGGCGACCCGCATGCCTTCGCCCGGTTCTGCAAGGAGCGGCAGATCGTTCCGGGTGTCCCCCTGAAGTGGTTCTATCCCGGGCTGGACCAGGACATGCTGTTCTGCGTGACCGAGGTCAACCAGCGGGCGGAAATCGACAAGCTGGTCGCGGCGGTCCGCGAATTCTTCGCGCGGCCCTGAGCCCGCAGGCAAGGAGAGAGCACTCATGACCCAACGCGTACGCAAAACCATATCCATCAACGAGAGCCTGCTGTTCGAACAGGTGCCGGGCAACCGGTCCACCTGCGATTTCCCGCCCCTCGACGTGCCGTCCGGCGAAATGGCCGACTACGTGCCCCGCGAGCTGCTGCGCGACGACATCCCCGGGTTCCCCGAGCTCAACGAGGTCGAGGTGGTCCGCCACTTCACCCGCCTGTCCACCCACAACTACCACGTCGATCTGGGTCTGTACCCCTTGGGTTCCTGCACCATGAAGTACAATCCCAAGATCAACGAGAAGCTGGCCCGTATCCCGGCCTTCGCCCAGGCGCACCCCCTGCAACTGCACGAGAACACCCAGGGCTGCCTGAAGGTGCTGCAGAAGCTCGCCGACCTGCTGGTGAAGATCACCGGGATGGATGGCGTCACCCTCCAGCCGCTGGCGGGCGCCCACGGCGAACTCACCGGCATGATGCTGATCCGCGCGGCGCTCACCGCCCGGGGCAACCCCCGCAAGAAGGTGCTGATTCCGGACTCGGCGCACGGCACGAATCCCGCCAGCGCCGTCCTGTGCGGGTACACCACGGTGACGCTCAAATCCAACGCCAGCGGCTGCATCGACCTGGACGAGCTCCGGCGCCACCTGGATCCGGACGTCGCCTGCCTCATGATGACGGTGCCCAACACGCTGGGCGTATTCGAGGAAAATATCCAGGAGGTGGCCCGGCTGGTCCATGCCAACGGCTCCTTCCTGTACATGGATGGCGCGAACTTCAACGCCTTCATCGGCGTCGCCCGGCCCGGCGACATGGGCGTCGACGTCATGCATCTCAACCTGCACAAGACGTTCTCCACCCCCCATGGCGGCGGCGGTCCCGGCGCCGGTCCGGTCGTGGTGGTGAAGGAGTTGGTGCCGTTTCTACCAATGCCGGTCGTGTCCACGAAGACCGACGGCAGCCTGTTCCTGGATTACAACCGCCCCCAGAGCATCGGACGGGTGGCGGCGTTCTACGGCAATTTCGGCATCCTGCTGCGCGCCCTGGCCTACATCCTGCGCGAGGGATCCGACGGCCTCCGCCAGGTGGCGGAAAACGCCGTGCTCAACGCCAACTACATCCGCCACCACCTGAGCCGGGATTTCCATCTGGAGTACCGGCAACCCACCCTGCACGAAGTGGTGTTCGACGACAAGAACCAGGCCGACGCGGGCGTGCACACCATGGACATGGCCAAGCGCCTGCTGGATCTCGGCTTTCATCCTCCGACGGTGTACTTCCCGCTCATCGTGCCGGGCGCGATCATGATCGAGCCCACCGAGAGCGAGTCGAGGGCGGAACTGGATGCGTTCATCGACACCATGCGGCAGATCGCGCAGGAAGCCCGGGAGTCGCCGAAGCTGCTTCAGGACGCCCCTCAGGACATCCGCAGCACCCGCTTCGACGAAGCCCTGGCGGCGCGCAAGCCGGTGCTGATCTGGAAGGAGACCGGTCAGGCGTAAGCCGCCCCGGTCCAACCGAATCCACAGGCCGAACGGAACTGTTCGGCCTTTTTTATCGTTGCAGACTGAAGGGAAGGTCATGCCATCGGCACCGCGGGCGCAACGTTTCATTCAAACCATCGAGGCGCAGGTGGTCCCGCTGAACCGTGCAGGGAACCTGGCTGCCTGGGAGGCCGCCACCACCGGATCGGATGCAGCCTATCGGCGTGCCGCCGACCTGGAGACGGAGCTGGCGACGGTGTTCGCCGACCGGTCGGCGTACCGCGAGCTATCCAGCATCCGGGCGGCCGCCGCCGATGCGGATCCGCTGATCCGGCGCCAGCTGGAGCTGCTCCATCTAAAATTTCTCAGCAACCAGCTGCCACCCGAACGGATCCAGGCGATGGTCCGGCTGCAGAGCCGCATCGAGCATCGCTTCGCCACGTTCCGCGCCCGGACCTCAGCCGGCGAGCTCGGGGACAACGCCGTCGAGGAGGTGCTCAAAACCGAGACCGACTCGGCCACCCTGGAAGAAGTCTGGCGGGCCAGCAAAGCGGTGGGCGCCGCAGTCGCTGAGGATGTCCGTGAGCTGGTCCGCCTCCGCAACGCCGCCGCGAGGACGCTGGGCTTCCCCGATTACCACGCGATGTGGCTGCACGTCCACGAACAGGATCGCCGGCAGGTAGATGCCCTGTTCGACGAAACCGACACTCTGACCCGGGATGCATTCACCCGCGCCAAAGCCGCTCTGGACGAACGCCTGGCGGACCGGTTGGGTGTGTCGGTGCGCGCGTTGATGCCATGGCACTACCAGAACCGGTTTTTTCAGGAGCCGCCGGCGGTGGATGACGCCGACCACGCGTGGCACTTTGCCGGCGTCGATCCGGTCGCGGTGACACGCGAGTTCTTCTCCGCCATCGGACTCCCCGTTGAAGCCGTCATCGCCGCCAGCGACCTTTACGAGCGCGCCGGGAAGAACCAGCACGCCTTCTGCATGGACGTGGACCGCGCCGGCGACGTCCGGGTGCTGGCCAACGTGCAGCCCGACGTCCGCTGGATGGGCACCATGCTGCACGAATTCGGCCATGCCGTCTATGATCGGGGGGTGGACCCGGAGCTGCCCTGGTTGCTGCGTGAACCGGCCCACATTTTCACCACGGAGGCGGTGGCGATGCTCTTCGGCCGCCTCGTCTGGGACGCTCGCTGGCGGGGGAGCTGGCTGGGCGTGGACGCCGGCGAGGTTGCAAAATGTGCCGAAACTTGTTACAGTACTTTGTGTCTCGGACAACTGGTTTTCAGCCGCTGGGCTCAAGTCATGTATCGCTTTGAGCGGGGTTTGTATGCGGAGCCGGACCAGGACCTCCAGCAGCTCTGGTGGGGGCTGGTCGCCGATTACCAGGGACTGAAGCGGCCCGCGGGGCAGGGTGGTGCCGATTGGGCGGCCAAGATTCACATCGCCACGTATCCCGCCTATTACCACAACTACCTGCTCGGCGAGCTGCTGGCTTCGCAGCTTCAGGCGGCGCTGGAATCCGGCTGGTCGGATTCAGCCGGGCGGCCCTACTGGGAAAATCCGGAAACCGGACCCCAGCTGCTGCAGCGGATCTTCCGGGCCGGCCGGCGCCACCCGTGGGGGGAACTCCTGGTTCGGGAGACCGGCGGGTCGTTGAGCACCCGTCACTACGCGCGTCAATTCGTGGACTCTGTTCGATAAATATGACTCGCAGGAGGCAACGGACATGATGAACGTCAATCAGATCAGCAAGCTGTTGGGCGCCGAGGGCGACGCGCTGCTCACGCATGTCGCCAAAGTGCCGAAGGAGCGGCTGCATATCCCGGGTCCCGACTGGGTGGAGCGGATCTTCATGCATTCCGACCGGCCGGCGCCCGTGTTGCGGAGCATCCAGACGATGTTCGATCATGGACGGCTGGCCGGGACGGGGTACATGTCCATTCTGCCGGTGGACCAGGGCATCGAGCACTCCGCCGCGGCGTCCTTTGCACCGAATCCGGAATTTTTTGATCCGGAGAACATCGTGCGACTGGCTATCGAGGGCGGATGCAATGCCGTGGCATCCACGCTCGGGGTGCTGGGCACTGTCGCCCGCCGGTACGCGCACCGGATCCCGTTCATCCTGAAAATCAACCACAACGAACTGCTGACCTATCCCAACGGTTTCGACCAGATCATGTTTGCCAGCGTCGAGCAGGCCTGGGACATGGGCGCCACCGCAGTGGGCGCCACCATCTACTTCGGCGCTCCCGAGAGCGGGCGCCAGATCGTCGAGGTCAGCGAAGCCTTCCAGATGGCCCACGAGCTGGGCATGGCCACCATTCTGTGGTGCTACCTGCGCAATCCCGCCTTCAAGAAGGGCGGGGTGGACTATCACACCGCCGCCGACCTGACGGGGCAGGCGAACCACCTCGGCGCCACCATCCAGGCGGACATCATCAAGCAGAAGATGCCCGATTGCGATGGCGGCTACAAGATGCTCAACGTCGACAACACGAAGTACGGCAAGTTCGACGAGCGCATCTACAACGAGTTGAGCAGTGCCCATCCCATCGATCTGACCCGTTACCAGGTGGTCAACAACTACATGGGCCGGATCGGCCTGATCAACAGCGGCGGCGCGTCGGGCAAGGACGACCTCGGCCAGGCGGTCCGCACCGCGGTGATCAACAAGCGCGCCGGCGGCCTGGGACTCATCAGCGGCCGGAAGGCCTTCCAGAAGTCCATGGCGGACGGGGTCAAGCTCCTCAATGCCATCCAGGACGTCTATCTGTGCAAGGACATCACCGTGGCTTGACTACCGTTGATTTCGACGGGAAAAACAGCCAATTAAAAAGCTTGTGAGCGTTTTGAGCCCTGAACTGTATAATCGATGCGGTTGAGAACACTTGCGTTCGTTCGGATGATCACGGCACGGACCGCCACTCGGCCAGTTCATCCGGATTGACGGCCGCCGCCGGAACCCTGGAATGGATTCAGCCGCGGATGGTCGTGGCCCGGCTGGCCAGTCGCCGGCAGCAGAACATTCAGGCCGATGAGGATGTGCATGTTTGACCAGAAACCGGTCCCCGGCAAACTCATCGCAGTCGAGGGATTGGACGGTTCGGGAAAATCCACGCAGGTCTACTTGCTGCACCAGTGGCTGCAGGGGCTGGGCTGCAAGGTGTATTTCACCGAGTGGAATTCCAGCGACCTGGTGCGCGAGGCGACGAAGAAGGGGAAGAAGCGGCAGCTTCTGACGCCGACCACGTTCTGCCTGATTCACGCCACCGATTTCGCCGACCGCTACGACCGGCAGATCCTGCCCATGCTCAAGGGCGGCTATATTGTCCTGTGCGACCGCTACAAATTCACGTCGTTCGCGCGCGATACCGTGCGCGGCAACGATCCGGGATGGGTGCGCGAGATTTACAGCTATGCCCGGCAGCCCGACATCGTGTTCTATTTCAAACTCCCCCTGGAGACCGCCTTGGGGAGGATTCTGGAGGGGCGGCCGGATCTGAAGTATTTCGAGGCCGGGATGGATCTGGGCCTGTCCGCCGACATCAACGAGAGCTTCCGGGTTTTCCAGAGCCGGGTGATGAGCCAGTACGACCTGATGGCCGACGAGTTCGGTTTCACGGTGATTGACGCCACGCTGCCCATACACCGGCAGCAGGAGCGGGTGCGCGGCCTCATCACCGAGCAGATCGATCTGGCCAGGTTTCGCGGGAAGGTGTGAGCCATGCTGGAGAAGCGCTGCTACAGGGCGTCGCCGCCGGGTGTCGATCCGGACCGGCTGGGCGGATTGCTCATCGTGGTGGAGGGACCCGATTCGTCTGGGCGCTCCACCCAGATCCGGATGCTGTCCGAATGGCTGGAGCAGAAGGGATTCGCCGTTGCCCAGGTGGGGCTGAAGCGGTCGGCGCTGGTTTCGGCCGAACTGGAGCGCGCCATGCAGGGCAACGTGCTGAGTCCCCGGACGATGTCCCTGTTCTATGCCACCGATTTCTATGACCAGCTGGAGAACAGCATCGTGCCGGCGCTGCGGGCCGGTTCCATCGTTCTGGCCGACCGCTACATCTTCACCCTCATCGCCCGCGACGTCGTCCGCGGGGCCAATCCCGCCTGGGTGGAAACCCTCTATTCCCGGGCGCTGGTGCCCGACGCCGTGTATTACCTCACGCTCTCGCCCCGGAGTCTCGTGGACCGCACCCTCGAAGCCCACGGGTATCTGGATTATTGGGAGTCCGGCATGGATATCGGACATTCGCGCGACTGGTTCGAGAGCTTCGTGTGGTATCAGCGGCGCATCCGCGAGGAATTTGGCCGACTGCAGAATCGATTCAGATTCGAGACCATCAACGCCAACCGCTCCGTCCGCACCACCCAGAACGACCTCCGCAAGCGAATCGACGCCGTGCTGCAACAGGCGTTGGCGAAACTCTGAGCAGGAGCGGGAACCACCCATGAAATCAGACACCCACCGAAAACCGAGCGCATCGCCGGCCCCAGCGGCGGCCAAAAGAAAACCGGACCGTCCGGTGAAAGCCAAGCAGTCCCGTAACCAGTCGGCCGAAGCACTCATCCTGGAGCTGAAGGCGCTGCGAGCCATTCTCAAGGAATCCACGGCCCAATTCGAAATCAAGCACAGCGGGCGGATTGCCGAGATGATCCGGCTGCTGGAGGGCGATCCCGCCACGGGCGAGAAGCCGGTGGCGCCCAGGGGCAAACAGCGGGACGCACTCATGGCCCGGCTGCGACAGACCAAGTTCAAACCCAAGAAAGGCCGCTTGAAAGATTTGGTCGCCCTGCACACCATCGTCGACATGTTGGCGGAGTCGCTCGGCAGCCTGAGCGACAAGGGAGATGTTTAGCGGAGGGATTCGGCATGCGCGTCGCGTTCCTGTCGGATATCCACGCCAACTTTCCCGCCCTCTGCGCCGCTCTGGAGCGCGCCCGGCTGCTTCGGGCAGAGCGTCTCGTCGTAGCCGGCGACATCATCGGCGGCGGCCCGCACCCCGTGGAAGTCATCCGGCTGCTCCAGGAGCGGTCCGCCCTGGCGATACGCGGCAACGTGGAACGCAAAATCCTGTCACTGCAAGGCAAGGCGAGACGCCAGAAGCGGTGGCTGAAACGGAAAAACGCCGCCCACCTGGTTTGGACCGCCCGGCAGCTGGGCGACGCGGAGTGGGAATGGCTGGCTACGCTTCCGGACTTCCTGCACCTGGATTTTGATTCCGTGCGCGCCCAGGTGGTCCATGGGACGCCCCAATCCGATGAGGAGTATCTTTACCCCAGCGTGACCGCCGAGGCCATCCGGCGGGCCGGGATCGATCCGGTCGCCCGGGCGCTGGTGTGCGGGCATTCCCACATTCCGTTCACGAAGATGGCCGCCGGCATCCGTGTCATCAATTGCGGTTCGGTGGGGCGACCCGTGGACGGCGACCCGCGCGGCGCCTTCGCCGTGGCGGATTTTGTCGGGCCGGCCATCCGGTGCCCACGCATCGTCCGGTTCCGGTACGCCGTGGCCGATCTGGTGGCCGACCTGGCGGAGCGCGCGGTGCCCGGGGCGCGGGGCGGTGAATACCTGCGGGGAATCAAACTGCGGGGCGTGTGAGCCACTCCCCGCCGGACGGGGCACGGGATGACAGCCGTCGAGCGGTATTATTTCTTCACGGGGAGCCAGCGTCGGATCCGGGACGGCCTGACGGACCTGGGATACGTTCTGGATGCGGCCGGAGACGAGGCGTGGCAGGGCACTTTTTACGACACCCATTCCGGCAGCTTGTTTCGGCGGGGGATCCGCCTGCTCGGCATCGTGGATCCGGCGCAGTGGCGGTGGCTTCGGGCGGAGCCGGCGCTGGCGGCGGACGCGTTGACTGAAGAGGGCCCCGCGGTCCCGCCGCCGCCCGACGATGCACCGGTGGAGTGGCGAGGACAGCGCCTGCTGCCGGTGCTCCGCGTGAGTGTCCGCCGGAAGATGCACCACCTCACCGCCCGGTCCGGGCAGGTGTTCGAACTCAGCGTCAGCGAGGCGTCTTTCGCCCGACCCCTGGTCCGGGAGTGGATCGCGGGCCGGCGGTTGGTGTGTCTTTCGGTTCCGGACGGACAGGAGTCCGAGGTCGCGGTGATCGGCAGCTTTCTGCGGGATCTGTTCCGGCTGAAACCGATGACGCAAGATCTCATGGTATATGGCCTGGAGGTTGTGAACGCGTTGCTGCCGGGTGCGCCCGTGCCGGCCCGATTGAAGCTGAAAACCGGCGACACGCTTCGTCAGGGGGGGCACAAATTGCTGTCCCGGCAGGCGTTCAAGATGCGGGCCAACATCGAAGGGGCCCGGATGGACCTGGATCCGGAGTTCGTGCACGATATCCGCGTCGCCACCCGGCGGGCGCGGTTCGCCCTGCGGCTGTTCGGCGAGGAGTTGGGCCAGGCGGAGGCGGAGGCCCTGCGGGCCGAATTGGCCTGGATCGCCGGGTTGCTGGGCCAGGTGCGCGATCTGGATATCATGCGGTGGAACATCCACCGCCACGCGGACGAACTGGCGGGCCGACCATCGGTGCCCGCGGCCATTCGGGAGCACATGCATTCTGTGCGCACCGAAGCGTTGGCCGCACTGAACGACGCGCTGGCGAGCGAGCGATTCGGGCAGCTGCTGACGCAACTGGAGCGGATCGCGACGGACGAAGGCGGGCAGCCGCCGTCCGAGCCCAGCCGGCGCATCAACGACGCGGCCCCGCCGCTGATCCGGGCGGCGATGGCGCGGCTCCAGCGGTGGCTCAAGCGCCGTCCGGCGGAGTTGACGCCGGCCCAGCTGCATCGCATTCGGATCCAATTCAAGCGGCTGCGCTACACCTGCGAATTTTTCAACGACCTGTTCGCCGAGGCGTTCACCGCGGCTATCAATCATTGCGTGGACTTTCAGGACTGCCTGGGCGAGCACCAGGACGCCCAGGTGGCGCAGGCGAGGCTCCGCGAGATGGCCGAACGGCTGGCGCAGTCCGGTGGAAACCAGCCGGAGACGCTGATCTTCGTGGGCAGCATGATTCAGCGGCTGGACGACGTGGCCCGGGATTGCCGCCGTATCTTCGAAAAACGCTGGAAGCAGTTTCCCCGGCTCATCGCGGATATCGACGCGTCGATGGAACCCGGGACCGGTCCGGAGGCAGCGGACTGATCCGGCGGGACGCCGCCCGGTTCAGCGGTATTCCGAACAACTTGCCGCAATGACGATCACCGCAGTCTGCGTGGGGGTGAGGCGTCCACCGCCGGCATCGACTGGATGAGGAGCGTCCGATCTCAATTCGTCTTGGATTGCTTCTCGAAAAGAGCAAAGCGGAACAGCAGGTTCAAACGTTCGATCACCGGGATGATCTTGCGCACACTGTACATGTCGACGAGGAAGCTGCCGACGATGAGCGGCAGGCGCGGCCGGGCCGCCATGCATCCGCAGCACTCGGGAAAGGCGCCGGCATCGCCGCGGATGTGGGCGGCCCGCATCGCCTGCATGCGCTCGTTGTTCCAGATCCGTTCCAGCGCCTCTTCCCGGATGTTGCCCAGCGGCTGTCCGGTCCAGGCATGACAGCAGGGAAACACGTTGCCGGTTTCTTCGATGTAGATCGGTCCCTGCCACAGGTAATGGCAGGGGTTCTTGGCCTTGGCGGCCGTCGGCGCGGCGGGGAGGCAGACGTTCTCGACGCCGATCTCATCCTCTTTGATCCGGACCTGGTCCACGCCAGGGATGCGCCACATCTTGCGGAACTGCGGAATTTGGGAGTCGTTGTCCGGCAGGCGCACCATCTGGACCGTGACGTGAATGGGAGACCGCAGCTCACGTTTTCGCTGGAGAAACGCCACGATGTTCCGATGGGTTTCTTCAAAGCGGGCGCCGCTTCGGTATCGCTCATAGACTTCGGGCGTCGCGCCGTCGAAAGCCAGAATGATGTAATCGAGACCGGCCTGCAGCAATTCGTCGACCCGGTCGCCCCGCAGCAGTGTGGCGTTGGTGGAAAAACCGGCCCGGATGCCGCGCTCCTTGCAGTAGCGCACCATGCGGACGATATCCTTGTTCAGCAGCGGTTCGCCTGCGCCCTGCAGCACGGCGAACTCGAAGTACCGGCTCCCCTCGTCGATGACCTTGCGGAAGAGATCGAAGTCGATGTCGGCGTTGCCGAACTCGGAGATGGCCCGCGGGCACATGGGGCAGCGCAGGTTGCAGCGGGACGTGCTGGAGATGATCGCGGTCACGGGCAGACCCGGACAGACGGTTCGGCGGCGGAGATAGCTCTGGAGCAATCTCAGCCGGTGCGCGGTGCGTTGGATTCTAGATACGGCCATCGGTGGATCTGATGCGCAAACATTGTCCGGGTTGCCGCGGCCTATCCCCGGTCAGGCCGGCTCCCAGAGCAGGGCAAGCTGGACCATGGCGATATCGCCATATTGGAGATGGAAGGCGTACTCTTCGACCAGACTGATCTGCTGCTGAAGGCGGTCGGCCACGGATTTGGCGTCCGCCCAGCTCTGCTGGAACAGGCTGGCCAGTGCGTCCTCGACGTCGTTGCTGGGCGCGCGGTCGGCCGGCGGGCGGTCGGGCAGGTCCCGGAGATCTTGGAAAATCCGGGTCAGGCCGTCGCGGGTGGAAAAAATCATCTGTTTCTGGCCGGACATGACGCGGTCGGTGGTCGGGTCCTCATTGATGGACTGCATGTAGTTCAGACCCGATTTCTGGATGATGCCATCCATCATCCGTTCATACCGGTGCTGCAGCTCGCGCAGCTCTTCCTGTACTCCACTGTGCAGGATGTCGAGGCAGCGGGCCTCAAACTCGCTCCGCGACTCGCCGATCTCGGAGAAGAGTTTGAGCGTGGGGTGATGGAGCAGCCGGATCCGATGATACCGGAGAATGGTCTCGACGACCTTGTCCTTGTATAACGTGTAGTGTTCCAGCAATGACTGGTAGGCGTCTTCTCGGTACGTCACGCCATCGGGCGGCGTCTCATTCAGTGCGGCCGGATTTTCTGCCCGGATCATTTCAGGCAGCCACAGGTCGTCGGCTCCCAGCTCGATCAGCGGCAGCGACAACTGAATGATACCGGACAGCTTGGTCTGCGAGCGCACGTGGTAGGTGTCGAAATGGATCTCACCGAACAGCCGGGCCTGTAGTTCCGTGCCTGCGGAGAACGCAAAGCAATCACGTGTATAGTATGAGGCGATTTTCGGTTTGGCGGCGGGTTGTTGATTGTTCATGAAACTCGGTTGTTCAGCCTTTTGCCGGAGTGGTGAATTCCCGGCATTGATTGTATTTTAACCCAGCGCTCAGGAGGCGCCAAAGCAATTCTTGCGGCTTCAGCTCGCCGGGCCGGCACTGCCGAGCAGGGTGGCCGCCAGCGTGAGATCCGCGGGCCTGGAAACCTTGATGTTGGACGGATCGCCGGGGACGACCTGAACCACCCGGCCCAGGCGCAGCACGAGACCGGCATCGTCGGACACGTCGGCGACGCCGTCACGGAGCGCCGCCAGGTGGGCCTCGCGAATGAGGCCGAAGGCGAAGCCCTGGGGTGTCTGCACCTGATGCAGGGCCTGCCGCGGCGGGATCTCGGTCACCCGGCCGTCGGCCACCCGGGCGATGGTGTCCACGCTGGGAACGGTGGCGGTCACGGCCTCGTGCTGCGTGAGCGCGGCGCGACAGCGGTCCAGCAGGTCCGGCGATACCAGGCAGCGGGCCGCATCATGAATCAGCAGACGGTCCGACGGGGATAGGGCGCCCTCCAGTGCCTGGATCACGTGGAACGCCGACTCCTGGCGGGTGGCGCCCCCCGGCACCACGTCCACCGACCGTTCCCACCCTTGGGCCGCCAGGATCCGGCGCATGTGATCGAGCCAATCCGGGTGGATGGCCACCACCACCGGCCGATACAGCCCCACCACCAGGAACGGACGGAGCGTCCAGGTGATGAGGGGGCGCCCGTTGAGATCGATGAACTGCTTCGGAACCGTCTGGTCCATCCGGCGTCCGACACCGCCGGCCAGGATCGCCGCCGCGTAGCGCATTGCATCCCTCCTGGGGCGAAACTATAATGGATCTGCTCAGTTAGATCAAGGAGGTTCATCGCCGTGCGACCGGGACTTCGTCTGGCCTTGCTGGCGAGCGCGATCGCGGCGCTGGCGGCCGTCTGCTGGGCGCCGGTGCTCTGGCAGGGGCAGACGCTGTATGAGCGCGACTTGTTCAACTTCCACTATCCGCTGTGGGCCGTCACCGCGGCCGAGCTGGAAGCGGGCCGGATTCCGCTCTGGAACCCGCAGAACAATTTCGGGCAGAACATCAGCGGCAATCCCAATTATCTGCTCTGGTATCCGCCGGCTTGGATCCGGGCAGTCATGGATCCGCTGACGGCCATGAACGTGTTCATCCTCAGCCACCTCCTGCTGGGTGGGATCGCCTTCGGCCGTTTGGCACGGCGGTGGGGCATCTCCGGCCCGGTGGCGACGGTGGCCGGACTGGCGTACGCGCTGAGCGGTGTCGTTCTGTCCCTGCACTGCGTGCTCAACCTGGTGCCGTATGTCGCATTGGCGCCGGCGCTGCTCCTGGCCCTGGAATGGCTGCTGCAGGGCGGCGGCCGGCGGGCGGCTGCCTGCCTCGCTCTGGCTGGCGCCGGAGTGGGGGTGGTGTTCGAACCGATCATGGCGGCCGGCCTGGCGGCGGTGGCGGTGATCCGGACTCTCGTGCATGGGTGGGGTGATCGCAGCCGGCGCGGATTCGTTTCGACGGTCGGCCGGGTGTTGCTGGCGCTCCTTTTGGCGTCGGCCATCGTCCTGCCAGTGACGCTGGAAGGGCTTCGGCTGCTGGATCAGACCCCCCGAAACGTGATGGCGGAAACCGGAAAGTCCTTGTACAGTCTGCATCCTGCCCGCTTCATCGGACTGTGGATACCCAATCCGTTTGGCATGACTTCGGGAATAGCCCCGGTTTTTGCGGGCGGGCGGTACACTGACGGTCGCCAGCCCTATCTGCCGTCGATGTTCATCGGGCTGTCGTCGCTCCTCCTGATCGGGCTGGGGTTGGACGGCGGGCAGCGGCGCACCGCAGTCTGGGCCTGCGGTGGCGGGACGGCGTTTCTGCTAGCGGCCGCGTCTCCCTTGTTGCCGGGTTTGGGGCGCCTCATCGGCAGCCTGCCGCTGCTGGGCTGGGGACGATACACGGAGAAATTCGCCTTTTACGCCGCCGGCGCTTTCCTGCTGGCGGCGGCGATCGGGCTGGAGCGGGTATATCGCTGCGAACGCCTGCCGCTGCGCGGCCCGGCCCAGTGGTTCGTGCTCGGAGTTGCGCTCACCGTCGTGCTGGTTGCCGGCGCGCGGATTCCCGGAAGCAGTTTGGCGTCGATCGTGGCTGTTCCGCTGGTGGCCGCCGGCGTTATCGTAACGGTTCTGCTGGCCGCTCCACCGCCGCGAATTCGTCTGCCGGCGCAATGGCGGTCCATGGCGATCGGCGTGTGCCTGCTTGCGGAATTGGTCGCCGGCAGCCGGTTTGCGGTTCCGACCACCGATCGCCAGCATTTCACCGAGGCTGTGCCCGTGCTCGAGGTGGTCCGGCAGGAGGCGCCGGGTCCGGCGACTGCGCGCGTCGTCTTGGACGCGCCGCCGGCCGACCTGCGCTATTTCGGCGTTTCGGACAGCGACATTTGGATTTCGCGTTTCCATCGTCTGGCTGGCTACGCCTATCCCGGTTTCACGTCCGGGGGGTGTTATGCATTCAACGACACCCAGGATCGGCTGGAAAGCGTCGGCCAGATGCAGCTGCGCCGGTGGTTTGAGCAGGCGGCGTTGGAGCCCAGGATCCGGCTCATGCAGCGTCTGGGGGTGGGCTGGTACATCAGCCCGTTGAGATTGGAAAACGCCGGACTCCGTTTGACCGGAGTGTTTCCCACTGGCGCCAGTCATCGGTACGGGTTGTATCAGGTGGCGGGCGGCCGCGGCCGGTTCCAGCTGTGGTCCACCTGGCAGCCTGCGCGCACCGCGCCCGTGAACGCCGGCGACCTGGCGGCGGCAGGACCGTCGCCGCCTTTCGTCGAAGCGGCCGGCCCCGTCCCCTTGCGCCAGGCAGTCGATGACTCGCCGCCGGGGCGGATCGCGCATGTGTCGGAATCCGGCGGCGTGCTCCGACTGGAACTGGCCATGGCGACGGATGGTTTGCTGGTGGTCCGGGACGTGTGGTACCCCGGCTGGACCGCCCGCTTGGACAACCGGTCCATACCCATTCACCGTGCCGATTACCTGTTCCGAGCGGTCATGATTCCGGCCGGAACGCACCGGCTGGAGATGCGTTATGAGCCGGCGGGCTGGACGGCGAGTTGGCTCGTGTCGGGCGCGGGATTCATTTCGGTTCTGGCGTTGGGGCTGTGGCCGCACCGGCGTCGGGAGGACACCCCAGCACCTGCCGAACCACGTAATGCGGACGGCGCTTGACTTCTTCGTAGATCCGGCCCAGGTACTCGCCCAGGATTCCCAGACAGATCAACTGGACCGCACCCAGGAAAAAAATGCTGATCAGTGTCGATGTCCAGCCGGGGATGGCCACGTGGGATACGAACTTCTTGTACAGGACGACCGCTGCGGCGACCACCGCGAGCGACTCCGCCACAAGGCCCAGCGTCGTGGCGATTCGCAACGGCACCCGGGAAAACGAGAAGATGGCGTCCGAGGCCATCTTGATCAGCCCGACGAACGACTGGCGGGGGATCTGGTCGCCCCGGCGGTCGCGCTCCACCGTCACGCCCACCTGGCGGAACCCGATCCAGGCGCGCAGGCCCGGAATGTAGCGGTTTCGTTCGGGCAAGGCGACGAGCAGGTCGACGACGCGTCGATCCATCAGGCTGAACAGGCCGGCCTCCTCGGGGATGGGAATCTCGGCCAGGCGGCGGAACACGGCGTAAAAGCTGCGGAAGAGTGCGCGTTTGATGAACGACTCCTTCCGGTTGGCTCGGATGGCGTACACGACGTCGGCGCCGCGCTCCCACTCCGCGATGAAATCCTGCACCGCTTCGGGCCGATCCTGGAGGTCCGTGTCCATGATGATCACCGCGTCGCCGGCGGCATGCCGGAGGCCGGCGTGCACCGCCGTCATCTGGCCGAAATTGCGCGACAGGTCCACCACCCGGACATTGTCGTGCTGCGGAATCAGGCCGGCCAGGTAGGCGAGGCTGCCGTCCGTGCTGCCGTCGTTGACGAAGACGAATTCCGTCGCGCAGGTCAGGTGAGCCGACAGCGCCAGCAGCCGTTGGAATAACACCGGCAGGTTGTTCTCTTCGTTGTAGAAGGGGAGGATGAATGATACCGTTTTGGCCATCGACGTTCCTCGGGCGCTGGAATGTGGCTACTGACCGCGACCACGGATGCTACTGGATTCAAGTGTATAGCATCCGGGCTTGGATCGGCAACCCGTTATGTCGGTCGATCGACTCTGGGGTTAGACCCGTCGTCGGGATCATCCCGTTGTGGCGGAGACACGGCCACCGGCTGGAAGGTCCAGAGCCGCAGCAGTGGGACACCTGTTGTGGGTGACGTGAGAAGATGCACTCTCCTCTGATAAGGCCGGTTCTTATGAGCGTCGAGGCAGCACGCAATTCATCTGATTGGGTAATGCTTGCGGGATACACGATCAGTAGTAGTAGCGTTGCCCCTGTTGATTACCGATTTCTGTTCAGAATCACTGGACAAGAAGCCGGAACAGGAATTTGAAGATGAGGGATGTAACGAAAAAAACAGATAGTATCGTTACACAATTTATAACGCCTGCGCCACAGTCTGGGCGCTCGGTCAATTTTATGGGCAATTTGGCTATGGATGTGAATGGAAGTCAGAATGAGATCGCATGGAAGAATGAATGATTGCAATCGAATGACGGCCTTCTGGCTGACTCAATCGGTTACAGTTGGAGTGGGAGGGCGAGATTGATTCGGTAACGTACCAGGGGTGGACTTATCCAACCGATACAGCCGCATGAGGGGAACCCCTAAGATGAGTTTTTCCCAGACCGTTTTAGGTGTGATGCCCTTCCGCTCGAGATCGGGAAAAATGATCCGTTCCCAAAAACGTACCTGCGGACGGCCGTAAATGAACATGTAACGGCTGGGTCGATTGCCGAGGGTTGGAATGAACCTTAGATGCCCCAGACGTTCTAGGTGATTAAAATATAGAATAGATGGGCTCATGGGGAATAACACTGGTTCTCCGGCACAACGCCGGTTAACTTGCTTTAACACCTCATCGTTGAAGCATTCCCACCAATAGGTCACTTCAAATCCGGCTCTTTGGCCACCGGGCAATCCGCCGATGACCTCACTGAAATAGGACAACTGGGCGGGATGGTGAATCATCAGTCCAATCACGGCTGAGAGCGCCAACAGGATGATCATTCCGACGATTGCCCATCGCTGCAGAGGGGGAACAGCAGTCAGGCGGGCACTGCTTACGTGCCGTGATAAAAGCGAGGCAAGCCCACTCACCGATAGACACACTATGAAAGGAAAGGCGGGGAGTAGATAGCGCTCCATGTCGTTAGTGGGGCTGAATGGGAGCATGAGCAGGAAAATCGGTGTTAGCGCTCCAGCTAAAATGACGAGTTCGCGGATGTTGCCGTGCAGGTTACGCCGGGAGAAACCCACCAGCCTCACCCCCACGGTAATCAAGTGATATAAGGGAGTTGTGATGAGCAGGATGATGATGGGGTAGTAGAATGGACCGCGAAATGTATACACCTGACCGAAGAAATAACAGGAATATTGGGCCCACTGCGACCGGGTCAACGAAATCCGCAAGAAGTCAACGGCACGTTCAATCGGGTGACACCACCAGTCAGGATTTAGAAGAAAGAAGACGCCACCGGCGAGCAGGGCAATGCCGGCCAGCCTGAGGAAAAATGCCTTGAGATGCGTAGGTTTATGAAATGAGAGTATGAAGATCACTGGCAGCATCAAGGCGACGGCGGTGATCTTGACGGTCAGGAAGTAGCCTGCCACTATGCCGATCAACCAGAACCCAGGTGTCCAGAAGCGGGTCACCGTCAGGACAACAAGGAGCAGAAACACTGCCGTCAGTAAAATGTCCGGTGAGGCAAAATGAAGATGAGCAAAGAAGCGAGGCATGATCAGCAATGTGAAACCCGCGAGAGGAGCCAGACTTGGTTGCTCACGAAAATACCAACTGAAAAACAGAGCACCACAAGCGGCGAATAACAGAACCGTTAACAGACGACAAGGAATGTACGGGTTTTTCGCATCGCTGACCACGGTCTGAGCGGCTATGTACAACCATTTGATCCCGGCCGGATGGACATTAAGTGAAGGGGCCGCCCAAGCTTTCTCCAATTCGGTCTGAGAAAACATCTGCTCTCGTGGGAGCTTTGCCCACGCGAGCACTCGCCATGAGTCCTCCATGTAGATGGGTTCGTCGTAGACGATGCCATAGTCGGTCACCGTCCACAGTGCGGGGATTGATAGAACCGCAAAAGTGAGGAAAAAAGAAACCCGGCTCCACATCGCAGGGTCATCTTTCTGCCGCAAGAATATTTTCATGGCGCAATCCTAAACAGGGTGGTCTGGCAAATCAACCCCCGCGCGCTTGCGTATGGCATATTTTTCCGGACAGGGCCGGATGTAAACGGGATTATTGAGATTCAGCCAGCTCGAGAACCGCATAACCGCTGGCTTCAAAACAGAGTCGAGTTTGGGTGTTAAAAAATGCCAGCAATAACGGATATTTAGACGGCATGTCCGAATACAATTGTGGGTTGAAGACCGCGTCGGTTCGAATCAACAGGTGAGTCACACCAAATTGGGCGAACCGGCGGGTGATCGCCGACGGCTCGCGCGCCTCCGCCAGCCACGTGTGGAAGGTGTGGTCTTCCACCACGTAGTCGCCCAGATAGGCGCGATCCAGGTAGAACAGCTCGTTGCCGGTCTGAATCGTCCAGATACGGGCGTCCGCCGGCAACTCGTGGTTGATGTACCGTTGGCAGGCGTACACCGGCAGGCGGGTGCTGAGGATTTCCTCGCGGGTCGTCCGGCCGGACACGAGCTCGAGCGCCGGTTGCCGAGCCAACTCGGGCAGGAGGACCGCCAGGTTGAACGCGATGACTGCCAGGCATGTCGCCACCCAAATGGCGCGCCGCCACGGCCGCTCGCCCCACCAGCTTTCCAGGGCCTGGATCAGGAGGAGCAACAGCAGCGGCAACACCGGCAGCAGGAAACGGGCCTGGCGCAACAGGATCCCCCAGACCAGGGCGAACACCACCACGACTGATCCGGTCAGCGCCTCGGAGTTGTTCTGTTTGCGGGCCGGCAGAACAGCGAGCACCCCGATCAGCAGGAACGGTCCCAGCACCCCGTCGAAGAATTCCCGCAAATGAAGTACCGGATTGAATGCCGCCACCAGGTAGTTCAGCGCGGGGGCCAGGGGGAAGCGGAACGGGTGTCCATAGCTGCCCAGGAATCCCCAGAAGGCATCCGCCTGCGCCTGCGTCCAGAACGGATTCGAATTCGGGAACAGACCGCCGAAGAACGGGAAGACCGGGTTGCCGGTGTGCCACGCATTCCAAATGAGATAGGGACCGGCGAATACAAGCAGACCGACGCCCAGCCAGACGGGATGTCGCCAGGCGAGATCGGCGGTCCGCCGCCGGGCCAGAACCGACACCAGATACACGCCCAGGAGCGCCAGCACATAATAGAAAGCCGTGTATTTGATGGCCGCCACAAATCCCGCCAGCAGGAGTGATGCGTTCAGCAGGGCGGGATCGCCTCGCCGATGATGCCAGTCCAGCCCCAGGGCGGTCAAGGTCACGAAGAACATCAGTCCGGCGTCGATGTACGCATAGGTGGCATCCAGCCACAGGGTGGGCACGGTCGCGAAAGCCAGAACCGCCGGCAGCCAGAGCCAGCGCGGGGCTTGCCGGCCGACGGCGGCGGCATACTCCAGCACCGTCAGCACCGTCAGCGCCAGAAAGCTGAAGTGCACAAAGTGGGTGGTCCACGGCGGGAACAGGCCCAAGGCAACCGTGAACAGCATCTCGATCCCCTTGGGGAAGTAAGCGTAGACGTTTCGAGGCAGCTCGATCAGGCCGTGGTGCAGCAGATACTGGCGGGGCACCTCCAGGTGGTAGACCAGCGCATCGCGGGCCAGGGGTGGCAGCAGTAAAAAGGGCAGGGCGGGCAGGGCGACGGCTGCCACCGCCACGGCCGGCACCCATCCTGGCAGTTCGGAGACGGAAGCTGAGGAGCGCATCCGGCGGACAATTTCCCAGGCACCCAGAGCGCCCATCGATCCGATCAATACGGCCAGAACGGCGCGATGCAGCAGGCCCGCCATTCCCAGGCCCAGAATGCCGGTGGATAGCAGGGCGATGCCCAGCCCGGCCGCAAGCATTCGATGGGGCAGTTCGGGCCGGACCGAATGAGGAGCCAGCAACTGGAGCGCGAGCCGTCCAACGGCGACAAGCCCGGAGGTGATCAGAACAACGCCGGCGACACCCAGTACTCCTTCGATCATCATCGCACGTTCACCCAATGAATCCAACTGCGGTGGAATTCGAACCCGATGCAAATCCCGCCGACCGTCGGCATGGTCCCGGATCAGCCGCGATCCGGCGGCGTGGTCGCGGGGGGCGGAAAAACGAACACTTTCTGAACGGCGAAATTGAACACGAACAAGACCGACTCCACCACCAGTTTGGCCACGATCGCGCCGCAAAGGTTCATGTCCACCGCGGTGCGGATAAGCGCATACCCGATGCTGCCGGAGAATACCACCAGCAGAAGGTAGCGCGGCATGGATTGCCGGATGGCTGTCCGTGACATGAACACCGCGGAACGGTTCATGAAATAGTTGAACAAGCCGGCCACGATCCGTCCGGCGACCATGGCTGCGAGGATCCCGGGATGAATCAGGAAGGCGACGGCGAAGACCGCGTTGTCCACCACGGCCGTCAGCAGAGAGGCGATCAGGTACCGGAACAGCACGAAGTATATCCGCATGGAATCGGTGAGCGGGTTGAAATGGGACGAGAGGTTCCGTTCCATGTACACAGTGGCGACGGGGATCTCCGCGATGCCGCGTCGCAGACGATGGGCGGCCAGCAACATCTCCAGCTCGTACTCGTAGCGATCCGCCGGAATGGCCAGCAGGGCGGGGATGAGGCCGGCGGGAATGCCGCGTAATCCGGTCTGGGTGTCGCTGATCGACAATCCCTCAGTCCAGCGCAGCAGGCGACGGGTCAGCCGATTGCCGATCCGGCTGCGCAGGGGGACATCACCGGAAAAATCACGACAGCCGAGCACCAGGGTGTCAGGTCGTCCGGTCAAAGCGACGGCGACACGAACAATGTCCTCCGGCAGGTGTTGGCCGTCCGCGTCGGCGGTGACCACTCCGGGCACTTCCGGATGGTGGAGCATGATCTCGTTGAGTCCCGTTTTGATCGCCGCGCCTTTGCCCCGGTTGACGGCATGACGCAGCAGCCGGACGTTGGGCTGTCCGATGGCGGCCGCGAAAGTCGCGGCGAACTCAGGTCCGCTGCCGTCGTCGACGATGAACACACCGGCTATCTCCTGACGGCGGGACAGGTCGGCCACTAGTTCGGCGAAGCGATCGTCGGGACGGTAAGCGGGGATCAGCACCAGCGGTCGCGGAGGCATGGCGGCGAGGGGCAATCCGGTCATGGTACCTCCGCGTCGTCGGGCGGACCCATAATCTCCAGCACATTGAGATTGCCGCTGGAAAATACCCTCCGGAAATACCGGGACCCACCGTCAGAGGCCATGAGACTGAGCCAGGCGACTGGACGGCCTTCCGGCTGGATTTCGACGCGACTGCCACGATCCGTTGCATCGACCCGCAGCCAGTTGTGCCACGGCAGACCCAGGCGTCGGCACAGTGGCAGGAGGTGGGTGTTATCCACCATCAGGTAGCGGGCGCGGTGCTGCCGGCAGAACGCTGCCAGTTCTCGTCCACCGTCCGACGCGAACAGAGCTTTGTTGAATCGGTGGATGCGCCGGCGGTTCTCAGCACTTTCCAGGAAGCCGTCCATGACAGTGCTGGCCGGAGTGTACCACTGCAGTTCGTAACCGAGGGACCAGTTGGATGCGATGCGTGTGCCCGGCACGGTCCGGGCGGACACCCACTGGTACGTGTCCCGCCGGTCCGTCGACGGTTGGGCCAGCGTGGCCAGGCTGGCCCGGCTCTGGATCGCGAACCCGATCAGAAGGGGCAGCATCGCGCCGAGAGCCGCCGTGCGCAGGGGCCGGCCAGAGATTCGGCGGAATCGCACGGCGTCCAGGCGGGCAATGCCGCCGGCCAGATGGATCAACAGCAGCGGCAGGCCGATGAAGATCATGCGGTTGAAAAGCAGGGTCACTCCGATGGCCAGCCATGCCGCAGCCGCCGGAAATGCGTCGGATTGCCGTACATCTGCGCGGCGTGCCGTATACAACAGCCAGACCGCGTACAGCACGGGCAGATAGCCGAGATAATGCCAGCTGAAGAAAGTGGCCGGATCCACGGGGAGCATCTCGCTGACCAGCACCGGTGGCGACAGGTGAACCTGAAGGTCGGGCGTCATCCCAAGGATCGGGAAAAGCCACGCCCGTCCGGCTTCGGTCGCCGCTCCGATCCCCGCCAGGAGCAGACCCAATGCGGCAACAGTCAGCGCCCAGCGCGACGCTCGGGATCGCCGTGCCAGCCAACTCGATACCCATTTCTGCCGGATGAGCCACCCGGTGGCTGCGGCGGCCAGCGGCGTCAGCAGCAGCGGCAGTCCGGCTGCGCCAGCCAACCGGTAAAACTCGAAGATCGGCCAGGCCACGAGGCAGCCGCATGCCGCGGCCAGGGCGGGGGGCAGGATCGACGGATGTGTGCGGGGCGCGACCGCATCGGCGGCCGTCGCAGCCACGAGCACCAGGGCGGCCAGCAGCGGAAAGAGCCGCCAGGTGCCGGCACCGGCCAACCCGATGACGAAGACGGCGCAGAGCAGGATGCGCGCCCAACGGGTGGGCTGTGGCGCCGATGAGCGCCAACGGCACAGGATGGCCGTCAGAGTCAGGACGAGCAGAATGCCCAGAGATTCGTAGCGAACCACGTGGAACGCGGAACGAAGCGTTATCGGTGTCGCCACGGCGAATACCGCACCGGCCAGCGCTGTCTCCGCGATCCTGCGGGTGAGCATCCAGACGATGGCGCATACCGGCAGGGTAGTCAGTGCGCCGCACAGGATGCCCAGCGCCATCAGATAATCCGCAAACGACACAGGCGCCAGCCGGCGACAGGTGGTGTAGCCGAGGGCCGCCAGGCGATGGTAGCCGTCGGGACACATCCGCCGGTTGTCGCGGGGCGGATCCAGCGCATACTTGGAATCGGCAGTCGGCAGCGAGCCGGTGCTCAAGATGGCGGCGATCATCCGGCTGTGAAATGCGGAATCGGTCTCGAACATGAAGTGGGGGGCGATCGACGGCGGCAGGCGCACGGCGATGGCAAGCAGGAATACCGCCAATGCGATCGCAGTCGGCGTCAGGCGCCGGGCGGACGGCGGGAGCGTGTGGTGGTTGTCCGTGGACGGTGAGGTTAAAGCGCTCATGCCACCCGGAATCACTCCAACCGAATTTTGCAAATCTATCCTAACATGATTCAACCGGGGCGACGGCCCTTTCTGTGCAATGTGCCGGAACGGTCGGAGCAGCGATTCCCGCAGTTGACACCCGGCGGTTCCAGTGGGTACCATCGGAAAGCTGTCTGACCATTCGGAGAACCTGAACCGTCGCCGCATTGCAGCGGCTGGGCGGCAAGCGCGCACAGACAGACAGTTGCTCTGTATGCAGGAGACGGATGTGTCCGAGAACAGAGATTGCCGGGTCATCGGTTGGCTGGCGGGTGGGGCGGCTGTACTTCTGACGGTCCGATTCGCCGCCGTCCTGTTCGGCGGACAGGCGTTCTTTTATCGGGATGTGCTCAATTTCCATTATCCGTTGTGGCAGGCGACGGCGGAGTGGGTCAGGGCGGGGTACTGGCCGCTCTGGAATCCCATGATCCATTTCGGCGTGCCCATAACAGGCAACGGCAACTATCTCCTGATGTATCCGCCGGCATGGATACGGTTCGTCATGCCTCCGGACCTGGCCTACCATCTGTTCTTCGTGGTTCATCTGTTGCTCGGCGTCGTGGCGTTTTACGGGCTGTGCCGCCGCTCCCGCGTCAGCCCGACTGGTGCCGCCTGGGCCGCCCTCTGGTACGCCGCGAGCGGAGTGGTGCTGTCGTTGCATTGCGTGCTTAACCTGGTGCCCTATATCTTTCTGGCGCCGTGGGCGATGACGAGGTTGGAAACGGTTCTCAGACGGGGCTCGCGGGCCGATGCCGCCTGGCTGGCGATCGCCTGGGCGCTTGTGGCCACAGTCGCCGAGCCAATCATGCTGGTTGGGCTCATGGGGCTCAGCGGCGTTCGACTGACGGTATGGGCCGCGGCACGATGGCGTGGCCGAAAGCCCGGCCATGTGCTGTCGCGTCTGGCTCTGGCCGGCGGGCTGGCTGTTCTGATCGCCGGACCGGCCCTGTTGGAAGGGAGTCGATTGCTGGCGTATTCCGATCGGGGTGGAGAAGGGGCGGCCGATTCCCGGATCTATGCCCAGCATCCCCTGCTGTCGGTGGAGCTATGGCTGCCGGACGCGCTCGGATTCCGCTTTGACGGAACCGGCGCGTACCGGGGACGCGAGCTGGGCGCCATCGGCAATCCCTATCTGATGTCGATTTTCATTGGTTTCGGCACGTTGCCTCTCCTCGGGGCGGCGGCGGGCCGGGGGCGCCGGAGATCCACCATCGGGATGCTGGCGGGGGCGGCGGCTTTCCTGCTCGCCGCCGCCGGCGGTTACCTGCCTGCGGTTGGTAAGCTCGGTGCACAACTGCCCCTTCTGGCCTGGGGACGGTATCCGCAGAAGTTTGTGTTTTTTGCGGCCGGCCTGCTGTTGATCGTGGCGGCGCGGGGATTAGATCGGATCGGTCGTTGCGGGAGACAGGATCCGGCGGCGCGGTGGCTGGATCTGGTGTGGAGGCTACTGCCTGTCGCCGGGCTCGTTGCCGCCGGCAGCGCAGTCCCCGGAGTCAGCCTGCGGGGATTGGTGCCGCTGTCGGTGCTGGCCGCGCTTTTGCCATGTATGGCTTGGTTTGGCTGCCGGGGCGTTCATTCCAGCCGGAAATGGGCGCATGCGGCGGGGGCGGCGATCCTGCTGGAGTTGGGGTGGACCGGCTTGGGCGTGGTGCCGGTGGCTCCGGATCGAATCCTGACGGAACCAGCTGCAGTTTTCGATCGTCTGGCCGGACGTGACAGCGGCTGGGAAAACGGCCGGGTGGGTGTGGAACCCCATCCGCCGGATATCCAGCGCCCGGGCCAGAATGCGGCATGGTTCATGCTGTTTTTTAAAAACGGCGGATACCCCTACTTCGGTGTCACTCAGGGAGTGCATTACGCCTTCGACCTGATGCTGGACCGAACCCATCCGCAACGGATGGCGGATTTCCAGAAGTCGTTTCTGGCCCGGCCGCCGGCGGACCGGGTGCGACTGCTTCAGCGAGTGGGCGTGCGGCATCTGCTGTCGCTGAACGAATACCGAACACCCGGCCTGAACGGAGCGGACATGATTCCGCTGGACGACCGACACCTGCTGCAGGTGTTCCGCGTGACGGGCGCCGCGGGTCGAACCGGGTACGCCGGCCGCTGGCAGGCGCTGCCGTCACTGCAGATGGAGCCGTTGCTGGACGCGCTGGTCGTCCTGCCCCTTGACACGGTCTTCGTCGATGCCGGTCCGCCGGGTGCGCGCCCTGCGGCGGCCGCGATTAGCTCCTGGCCCAGCGGTGCGCCGCTCAAACCTGGCGGCGCCGCGGTTGAAGCGCCCGGTATGCAGGTTGCGCAACTCCGGACGCGACATGACGGACCGAACCGCGTGGTCATGGATGTGACATCGCCGGCTTCAGGGATCGTCGTGTTTCGTGACGCCTTCTTCCCGGGATGGCGCGTGAAGGTGGATGACCGCGCCGCAACCGTGTGCCGCGTGGACGGGTTGTTCCTCGGAGTGGCTGTGGACGGGGGGCGGCATCGGGTGGAATTCCGCTACGTGCCCCCGTTCTGGTTCGCGGTGCTGATCGCCGCCGGTTTGGGCCTGGTGATTGCGGCGGGATTGCTGATCGCCGGGCGCCGCCGGTGAAGGGTTGTCCGACGCTGCGCTCAGAGGGTGACGAGCAGCGTCAGGTCTTGAGGGAACGAGCGGAACATGGCCGCGCCGTCGGCGGCATCCATGACCACGCGCAGCCGGACGCGTGACGCCGGTCCGAATCCGACGGACTCGCCGAAATCCTCCCAGCGCCGCGCCCATGGGGAAGCGGATTCCCGGACCGCATAAGGGATGGATCCTTCCAGGTGGAACCAGACGTCCAGGCCGTCCTTGAAGCGGAGGCGGAAATCGGCAGGCACCGGGATGATCTCCTCCATGGTGGGCGGGATGATGCCCGCCTCATCGGGAGTGGGACGAGTCCGTTCATCGCCCGGGATGATCTGGATCCGACGGATCTCCCAAGGGGGCGAGAGCTCGCCGTCCAGCCAGGTGCGCTGGATCCACGGCTGGGCGCTCTCGCGGGCGAGGTAGCAGAACCGGGGCTGTCCCACCTCGATGGTCTGGACCGGATATTTCCGCAGGCTGACGCCCGAGTGGCACAGGTGAATGGCCTGTTCGCCCAGACGCAGTTCGTAATAAAACAGGTTGTCTGCGGCCAGTCGGGTTCGCTCCTGCAGCAATTGGGCCTGCTGGGCCTGGTCGGGCTGGGGCCAGGGCTCCGGCTGGGAAGTGCTGCAACCGGAGCCGATCAGCATCAGGACTACCGCCAGGAGGCTGGCGGCGGCCGGGTGAGACGCCCGGAAGGCAGTGGGATCGATGGATTCGTGTATGCGCTGCATGGTGACCTCTCCGGAAGCGGTTAAAAGATGAACACGGTGCTGCCGGTGGGCACCTTGCGCCAGAGCACCCGGAGGTCGTCGCGCCCCACGCGGATGCAGCCATGGCTGACACTGCGTCCCAATAAGCGGCTGTACAGCGTGCCGTGGATCATGTAGCCCGGAATGTTGAGATCCAGGGCGTACTCGCCGAGCATGCCTTCCTGGACGCGCGCCGACCGGCTTCGGGGAATGGGTTCGTTGGCCTCGATGAACTCCCAGTCGGGCGCAACCCAGATCGGGAACTCGCGGCGGTTCACCACCCGGAACCGGCCCACCGGCGTGTCGAACGTCCATTCACGACCGGTTTTCGCGTCCGCGAGCCGAGATCCGGCGCCGCAGGAGATGGCCGCCTCAAGCAGCATGGTATCGGCACGCCACAGGTATAGCCGGTTGTGCACCCGGTCGATCACGACGTGCGATCCGCGCGGAGTCAGCTTCTTGAATACCTTGTCGCTGTCGCGCTTGATCTTGGCCAGCACGGCGGCATCGGCCCCCTCGGGAAACGGCTCGGCCAGTTCCGTCGCGTCGGCGGGACGCAAGCTCCTGTATTCGTAGCCGGTGCCCAGGAACACCGCATAACCGAGCAACGCCAGCAGGGCCACTGTGTCCCAAATCATGACGGCCGCCACGAGTGCGGGGCGACGGATCATCGCGCCGCCTTCAGATTGGATGGCGCTGCGTTCACTCGGTTCCGGAGCGTGCTTCATGGGTGTCCTTCCCGTTGAGATATTGGTGAATGGGGCTCGCGGAGCCGTCGCTGCCCACGATCACCACCGGCGTGCCCGAAGCGGTCCGCCGGAAGAGCCAGGCCATGTCCGCATCGAGCGGGGCGACGCAGCCGTCGGTCCAGTCGTAGCCGCGGCCGCCGTGACCGTGAATCTCGATCAGTCCGCCGATCCCAGCCCGGGGTGGGATCATCCCCTGCCGGTGGTTGTCCTGGAACCGGCGCCGGTCTTCGGTGTTCGGGTAATCGATGAGGAGGGCCAATCCGTAGATGGTGCGCCCGGGTCCCTTCTTTTGGGTGACTCGGTAGCGCCCCTCAGGCGTGGCCCGATCGCCCTCGTGTAGCTTCGGATTGATCGAGTTGGCGCCCAGGTCCACGGCCATGGATCGGGTCAGGCGGCCGTGCTCGTAAACGTCCAGCCGGTGCAGCGCCTTGACGACCACAAGAGCCAGACCGGAACGCCGGCTCTGGGCCACCGCCTCGTCGATCCAGCGGCGCCACAGGTCGAGATTGACCGGATCGTCGAACCGACTGAGCAGGCTGCGGCTTTGTTGCTGAGCGGCCAGCAGGGCATCCATGGCGGATCGTGCGGCCCGGACGGCGGCGGCGTAACGCTCCCGGGACAGGCAGTCGAGCGCCTCGCGCCGGTGCATCTCCGTCAGGGCCAGGCTCCGGCGAATCCGGCTGTCCGTGGCGGTGTGTCGCGCCACGTCGGCCTGCGCGTCCAACTGCGATCCAATGAGTTGCAGGATACCGGCTGCGGCCTCCCGGTCGGCGCTGCGCCGATCCGCGACATCGCGATACAATTCCAGGATGGTGATGGCGGCGGTGGACAATCGCGTCTGCGCCGGATGCAGGTTCCGGCGGAGCCAGCTCCGGCTCCGCTGGACATTGATCTCGGCCATCGCTTCTTCGAGAGCCGCGCGCGCCGCGGCCACTCGAGCCGGCGCGTATTCCGAAGCGTCCTCGGCCTCCGCCGCCTGGATCACGGCCCGGAGCAGGCGGCCGTCCGCATCGGGCGGCAGGCTGAGCCGGCCGTCCGACAGTCGCGGCAACAAAAGAAAAAAGAAAATGGCGGCGGCTCCGATGGGGAGCGCCCACGCCGCGATGCGAAGCCAGGGCAGTCGATTCATGGATGTCATGAATATCAAAAAGGGGGCTTGTGACACAAGCCCCCTCTGAGCTCAAACGATTGGTTCGTGAAGCGGGACTACTTGCGGCCCTTCTTCATCTCGATGGCGGCCTGGATGTCGGCCACAACCTTGTCCGCCTGCGCCTTGGCGCTCTCGGCCTTGGTCTTGACGTCGAGGTACTTCTCCTCGCCCAGCATGGTCTTGCACTCGGCGATGGCGTTGACGGCGGCTTCCACGTCGCCGGTCATGGCGGCCAGGTCAGCGGCGCTGCCCTTGCCCTTCGGAGCGGTCTTGAGGGCTTCCTGGGCGGCGGTGATGGCGGCCTCGGTGGCGGTGATGGCCGCTTCGGCGTCCAGCTTGGCCTGTTCCTTGCCGGCAACGGCGTCGGTCTTGGCCTTCTCGGCCAGCTGCTTCAACTCACCGGCCAGCTGGGCGGTCAGGTCGTAGGATTTGAAGAAGTTGCCCTGCTGGGTGGCCAGCTCGGCGTTGAGGGCGGATTCCTTGTCCAGGACGGCCTGGAGGGATTCAGCGGCATACACATCGGCGCCGGCGGCCTTGGCTTCGGCCAGGGCGGCGGTGGCGGCATCGATCTCGGCCTGGGGCACGCTGGCGCAACCGGCTAGGACGATCAGGGCCAGAACAGACAAGGCGGCAATCAACAGTTTACGCATGCGACTCTCCTTATGAAATGGATTGGAAAACATGGCTTGCCAATGCACGACTGCTCACTATGCGCAACACACTGACGATTCAATGGCGTTGAGCGCCTTCGTCAGTGCTCACGCCGATGCAGGACCGGTCTCTCGTGTTGACGGGGGATCGGAGATGCACCGGTGGATCACCAGTACGCCTCCAAAGAGGTAACATCTTCAAGATGTTGAGAGCAAATTCAAAGAGCGGATGCTACTCCCGGCCACTTGCTTTGTCAAGGGGTAAATGTGGTCTGGATGAATCCATGCGCCGGTTGAAAATATCTAATCCGTCGCTGCGTCGTATGACGGACCGCATGCGGTTACATCTTAAATTGTGGAGGTTGGTCGTGAACAGAAAACTATGGGCCTTGGTGACTCTGGCGATGCTGACGGCACCCGTGTGGGGCGCCGCCGAAACGTACACCATCGATCCGGTGCACAGCAGCGTGGATTTCACCGTACGCTACATGATGCTTTCGAATGTGCGGGGCAGCTTCAACACGTTTGAGGGGACCATCGTCTACGATCCCGAGGACATCACGAAGTCCTCGGTGAACGTGACCATCAAGGTGGCGAGCATCGACACGGCCAACGAGAAGCGGGACGAGCACCTGCGCAATCCCGACTTCTTCGACGCGGCCACCCATCCGGACATCACGTTCAAGAGCACCCAGGTGGCCAAGAAGGGAGACGGTTACGTGGCCACCGGCACGCTCACCATGCGCGGTGTCGCGAAAACGGTGAGCATCCCGTTCGACATCGTGGGCAAGATGAAAGACATGCAGGGCAAGACCCGGCTGGGCGTCCAGGGCCGGGTGAAACTGAACCGGATGGACTACGGGGTCTCCTGGAGCCGCGCCCTGGACACCGGCGGTGTGGTGGTGGGCGAGGAGGTGACCGTGGATCTGGACATCCAGGGTGTGCAGGTGAAATAATAGCGCCATCCCCGTCCGGGAGGTGGCGCGATGTCGTCGGCTCGGCAATCCAAGTCGTTCAAAGCGAATAAAATTAGATCCCGAGTACTCATGGTGACGGCCGCCGCAATGGCGGCCGTCGCCGTTTGGCTCCTGTGGGCGCCCCGGCTTCAAGCGGCCGACCGCGTGACGGGCCGGATGTTCGCCACCCGCTCCGAGGTGGTCGGCGCCCACGGCATGGTGGCCACCAGCCAGCCGCTGGCCGCTCAGGTCGGTATCGATGTGCTCAAGCGGGGCGGTTCGGCGGTGGATGCCGCCATCGCGGTGAACGCGGCGCTCGGATTGATGGAACCCACCGGCGCCGGCGTCGGCGGGGATCTGTTCGCCCTGGTCTGGGACAACGGCGCCAGGCGGCTGTACGGACTCAACGCCAGCGGGCCCGCCCCCGGCGCCCTGACGCTGAAGCATTTTCAGGACCAGGGCATCACCCGGATGCCCGCATACGGTCCACTCCCCTGGACGGTGCCCGGCTGCGTGGACGGCTGGTTCGCGCTCCACGGCAAGTTCGGCCGCCTGCCCATGCGTGACGTGCTCCAGCCGGCCATCGGGTATGCCGAGGAAGGCTTCCCGCTGTCCGAGTTGATCGCGTATTACTGGGGCCGCGGCGTCCGGGCGTTCAAGGACCGGGACAACTTCCAGAAGCTGTTCGCCCCGGGCGGCCAGGCGCCCCAGAAGGGCGACATCTTCCGCAATCCCGAGCTGGCCCGGACCTATCGGCTGCTGGCCGACAAAGGTCGGGATGCGTACTATCGCGGCGAGGTCGCCGATCGGATCGTGGCCTACTCGGGGCAGGTGGGCGGATTTTTCTCGAAGGCGGATTTCGAGAACTACCACAGCGAATGGGTGGAGCCGATTTCGGTTAACTACCGCGGGTATCAGGTCTGGGAGCTGCCGCCCAACGGGCAGGGGCTGGCGGTCCTCCAGATGCTGCGCCTGCTGGAGCGGGTGGACCTCAAGGCCATGGGGCACAATTCCGCCGAATATCTTCACACCCAGATCGAGGTCAAGAAGATCGTCTACGAGGACCGAGCCGATCTCTACGCTGACCCTCGCTTCGTCGAGGTGCCGGTGGCGCGCCTGCTGTCGGACGACTATGTGGCCGAACGGATGAAGCTGTTCAATCCGCTGGCGGCCAGCCGGACGATCGCCCCGCGCGCGGATGCCGCCTTGCGCCACGGCGACACGGTGTTCCTGACGGTGGTGGACAAGGACCTCAACGCGGTGGCCCTCATCCAGAGCAACTACATGGGCTTCGGCTCCGGCATGGTGCCCGACGGCCTGGGCTTCTGCCTCCACGACCGGGGCGCCCTCTTCAGCCTGGAGCCGGGTCATCCCAACGTCATCGCCCCGGGCAAGCGCCCGTTCCACACCATCATCCCCGGTTTCGTCACCCGGGACAACGAGCCGGTGTTCTCGTTCGGCGTGATGGGCGGCGACATGCAGCCTCAAGGGCATGTCCAGGTGCTCTGCAACCTCATCGATTTCGGGATGAACGTCCAGGAAGCCGGCGACGCGCCGCGATGGCGCCACGAGGGAAGCACCGATCCAGCCGGCGGTGAACGCATGGGCGACGGCGGCACCGTATTTTTGGAAAGCGGCATCGCACCGGAGGTGGTCCGCGAACTCGTTGCCCGCGGCCACCGCGTGGCGACCGGGCGGGGCGGCTACGGCGGCTATCAAGGGATCCGGATCGATCCCCGCCGCAGGGTGCTCTTCGGCGGCAGCGAGTCGCGCAGCGACGGCGCCGCCATCGGCTATTGATCCGTCGGGGTTGGTCGAGTAAACTATCTGTCCTGACTGCTGCAGGAGCGATTCATGCCCAGGGAACGGCTGCTGGTGGTGGACGACGAAGCGGGCGTGCGTGCGTCGCTGTCGGGCATTCTCCGTGACGAGGGGTACCGCGTGGACGTGGTCGCCACCGGCGAGGAATGCCTGGAGAAGGTGCGCACCGCGCTGTACGACCTCGTGCTCCTCGATGTGTGGCTGCCCGGCATGGACGGGCTGGAGGTGCTGGAGCGGATATGGCAGACGCCGTTCTCCGGCGCCGTGCTGGTGATCTCCGGCCACGGCACCATCGAGATGGCGGTCCGGGCCGTGCGGCTCGGCGCTTACGATTTCCTCGAGAAGCCGCTTTCACTGGAAAAAACCCTGGTGATGGTCAAGAACGCGCTCAAGCACCGGGAGCTGGAAGAGGAGAACCGGGAGCTGCGCGAGCGCTACGTGCGCCGCTACGAAATGGTGGGGCAATCCATTCCCATATTGGCCCTGCGCAAGCAGATCGATGTCATCGCCCCCACGGCCGGCCGCGTGCTCATCTTCGGTGAGAACGGAACGGGGAAGGAGCTGCTGGCCCGGCTCATCCACGAGAAAAGCCACCGCCGCCACAAGAAGTTTGTGGAGATCAATTGCGCCGCCATTCCCGACGACCTCATCGAGAGCGAGTTGTTCGGCTATCGCAAGGGCGCGTTCACCGGCGCCGCCGAGGACAAGCGCGGCAAGTTCGAGGAGGCGCACGAAGGCACCCTCTTCCTGGACGAGGTGGGCGACATGAGCCTGAAGGTCCAGGCCAAGGTGCTGCGCGTGCTCGAGGAGGAGAAGATCGAGCCCCTGGGCTGCAATCAGCCCATGGAGCTGGATGTGCGGGTGATCGCCGCCACGAACCAGGATCTCACCGCGCTGATCGACGCGGGGCGCTTTCGCGCGGACCTGTTTTACCGGCTCAACGTCGTCCCCGTCGAGATCGTCCCGCTCCGCGAGCGGCGCGAGGACATCCCCGTGCTGACGGAGCATTTTCTCGAGGAATACACCCGGCTCTACGGCAAGAAGGCACGCCGCTTCAAGCCGGAGGCGCTGGACATCCTGACTCGCTACGACTGGCCGGGCAACGTCCGCGAGCTGAAAAACACCGTGGAGCGCCTGATCATCGTCCAGGGAGGACAGGAGATCGGCGTCTATGACCTGCCGGCGTCGATTTACGGCCAGGTCCAGATGTCGTCGGGTGCGGCCTCCGGCCCGGCGACTTTTCAGTCGGCGCGCGAGACGTTCGAACGGCAGTATCTCCAGGCCGCCATCCACCGCAATCACGGCAATCTCGCCCAGACCGCCCGCGAGCTCGACATGGACCGCAGCGGTCTGTACCGCAAACTGCGCCAGCTCGGCATCCCGCTCCCGTGACCTGGACGGATCCAGCCGACTCCAATTTTAAACTCCATCTTGAATTGCGCTGACGCGATCCATCGCCAGGTGCGAAGACTTTAAGTATCTCCAAATGCCCGCATTTATGTTTACATAATCAACCTTTGATTAAACCATGGCCACTCACTGCCATGGTCATTCTAAATATAATATTTACAATGTAATACGGTTATCGCTATCGACCCGCGATTCCAGTGTCTTTGGAAAATGGGTCCGATAACCGGCTATATGTCTACGACGGGGGGGCGGTGCTGGCCGAGTACGCGCCCGACCCGGAGCCCGACCCGGCGAAGGCCGCCTCCGGTCATCTTTCGGTCGCTGGCAGCCGAATCCCGCTCGAGGCCTCCGGGAGAACACTCGAGGGCGCCGGGAGCCTGCGCACGACTGCCGACGACGGCCCCGAAGGCTTTTTCAAGGCGCGGCAGTACCTCTACGGCACAACGCTCCTCGCCGCCGAATCTTCCGATCCGAGCCCCGAGCCCCCAGCCCCGAGCCTCGTCTTCTACCATCTCGACCCCCTCGGCTCCACGGTCAACCTGACCACCGGCGAGGATATCCCCGGTGGTCCCGCCGCCGGCACCGTCACCGCCGCCTACCTCTACGACGCCTGGGGCAACCACCGCGAACTGGACGTCACCGATCCGTCCGTTCCCGGAGAACCCGTTTGGACGGCCACCCCCGACCTCGACCCCGACGGCCTATACGCCTGGGAATCCTACCTGGCCAACATCCAGTTAGCTTATGATCCGACGAGCCTCGAGCCTCTAGCCTCGAGCCTCGCCTGGAATCGTTTCACCTACACCGGCCACGAATTCGATCCCGAGACGGGCCTCTACTACTTCAAGGCCCGCTTCTACGATCCCGAGCTCGGCCGCTTCGCCTCGGAAGACCCGTACCTCGGCGACTCGCTGACCCCGCCCAGCCTCCACCGCTACCTCTACGCCTACGCCAGCCCGCTGCGCTATGTGGATCTCACGGGCTACTACAGCGTGCGTGCGGTGGGCGACGATCACCTGGTGGTGGCGGTGGATCGGCTGGATGCGGCCCGGGAAAGCCAGGTTGCCGGATCATCCGTCACTGGTTTGCTCCAGTGGTTCGAGTTCGAGGAATCAGCCGAGCGCCGGCAGTTTTTGGCGCAGCTGGGCGCACTCAATCCGTGGATGGTCACGGAGCGGGGATGGGCCGGCCGGGAGTTTCGCGCGGGCCGGAAGGTGATCCTGCCATCGGGATATGCTGTCTCCGCCGCCGGGAAACAGCACCTGACGGACTACCTGATCGCGCAGCACGAGGCGAACCGGTCCTACGGGGCGAAGGTGGGTGCGGCGGTAGGCGAGCGGGTGTCGGAAGGGGCGGTGATGGGACTGGTCTGGCTGGCGGTGACGCTGGGGGCGGACCCGGCGGGGTGGGCCGATGACGCCATCACCATCGCCGGCGAGTTTGGGAAATTTCTCGATGAGCGGTCAATCCGCCAGGCCGCGGTGACGGCGGGGTATACGGCGGCAGCCGTCCTGCCGGCGGCATCGACGCGGGCGGTGAAGGCAGTGGAGCAGGCAGTGGACAAGGCGCTGGACGCCGCCCGCCGCACCGCCGCCGAAGCCACCCACCGCCTTTCCGCGGACGCCCTTCAGCAAATCGCCACTGCGGCTGATGATATAATAAATCGATTAGAAAATACACAACGCATAGATACCAAAGGCATATTTGAGAGAACGGGTGCTTATAAAAATGTCAAAGGCCACCACATTCATGCGAAGAAAGCGTTCGAGGGGCATCAGAATTATGATTTCAAAGAGGCATTCTCTGTTAGTGCGAAGGCACTTGAAGATATTGGAGTGCGACATGTAGATATCACAACATCACAGTACAAGCTTTTTAGAAAACTCCAGCAATTGGGCCTTCCAAACGATCTTACTCAACATACCAGAATCGCTTATGAATCATTAATAGAAGCGGGAGTGGATCCAGAGACTGCGCAACAATGGGTTTCTCGGTCTCTCGAAGGATTAGTCGAACGTGGCATCGAAGCACCCACAAAGGTGCCTTGGCCAATTAAAGGGAGGTGACTCGTGCAACCATTGGAAAAATTTGGTTTATTTATTGTGAAAAATTTGCGCGATAAAGCGATCAGACAGCACCTATTAATGCAGAGAGGTCATTGGAGGGCAAAGGCGATTCAGGAGCTCCAAAATCAGGTTGTAGCATTAACACCCGACTTGAAGGATCTTTTGCTTCGCGTTGTTGTCGATGTTGTTGATACTGCTATGCATGACATCCTTGCTGCATTTCAGGAAGCCCATGATAGTGATGAAGGAATCGATCTGATAGTGGATAACGTGAATATCGCCGAAGTGAGCGGTATGCTTCAGGGGGAGCATTTAGGTGAGAGTGGTTGGATCGAAAAATTCAGCGAATTCGCTGTGAAAGGTCCAAATCCATGAGCTGGCAAAAGAAGATAGAAAGAATAAGATCGCTATCTGCAGAGAACGAAGAGATTGGGATCGTCTTTGAATGCTCTGAGACTGGAGTGCCAGAATCGGCTCTGGGGAAACTTCTCGCTAGTTTCCCGTTTCTTCCTGACGAATACATAGATTTCTTGGCTATCACCAACGGGGCACAACTTGACCATTGTGTGCTTTTCGGCACCGATACATCTTCTTTCCCTGTACTGGATGACTTGCATCGGCGATGGAAGGAACTGTTCCCGCCAAACAATTATTTTTGCTTTGGTGAAGATTCTGGAGGGGGAGTTTTTTATCTGCAAACAGACGGCTCTGTTTGGCTCGCAGAACCTCAATCGCCTCATTCCAAGCGAGTGATCTCATCAGGATTTGGATACTTTCTCGATGAGATATTGATGGGGTCAAAATATGCCACAATATTATTTCCTTTTGGGACGTTTCAGGGCGACGAGTGGCTTGAGTTTTTGAAAAGGGAAGGGTGGGCATAAGGCACATTATCATTGTCAAGACAGCTCGCGGTGATGCGCAGATTGGCCACAACCTGAAATAGGTTGACCGCCAGAAGTTGCCGATATGTAAAGTACTGTCAAGAACATTCTACAACTCGGTGGCACGGCGGCAAGGCGGAGGTCCTGTCGACTTATCAGTATCCCGACACCACGCCGTTCGTCGTGCAGCGGTGCGACTACCTGGACGAACAAACGCGGCGCTGGACCCGGGTGCGGAACGACGCCCTGGGGCGCGCCGCCGAGACCTGGACCACCCTGACCGGCGACCAGGCGGCCTATTCGGTGAAGACCTTCGACGTGCTGGGGCGCGTGGTGACGGAATCCAACCCGGTCGCGGTGACCGTGGATCCCGATGCCGGCACCTGGAGCGCGGACGGCTCCGCCTGCGTGACCACGTCCGCCTATGACGCCCTGGGGCGGGTGGTGGCCAGGACCGCGCCCGGCGGGTTCACCGTCAGCACCGCCTTCGGCCTCGGCACCGCCCGGGACATCGTCACCGGTGCGGCCACGATCCCCGCGACCACCGAGCGGGT
>Ga0209606_1000403_pt1 | contig 65494 bp, 63 predicted proteins | sample AD_UKC057_MetaG_FD_184412 | JGI IMG/M metagenome (GOLD analysis project Ga0209606, IMG submission 184412) | Active sludge microbial communities of municipal wastewater-treating anaerobic digesters from USA - AD_UKC057_MetaG (SPAdes) (version 2) | ecosystem: Engineered > Bioreactor > Anaerobic >... | reverse complement strand
TCACATTGTTTCCGGACATCAGGACTTTATTCACGGTATACCTCTATGGCGACTTCCGGACACATGGTCGCGCAGATCGCGCAGCCGTTGCATTCTTTGGTTTCATCGACGCAAACGGGATGATAGCCCTGCGCGTTGTATTCTTTGGACGGCATGATATGGCCTTTGGGGCAGAAATGCACGCAGAGCTGGCATTCCTTGCAAAGTTCCTTTTTGATCAGAATATAACCTTTCAAAACATATCCTTGAATCCGTTTTTGCCTGTGACGCAATTCCTTTTGGCGGATGCTATCTTGCGCATAATGTTCATAAAGTCAAGAAATTTTCCTTCAGATTATTCGGGCAACATCCGTCAGGGCTTCAGATTTTGCCGATCTGGAAACCTTCCAGCTTGATGGCCACCGAGCGCTGCATCAGATCGATGGAAATGACGAAAAGCTCTTTTTCCAGATCGCTTTTGATCACCGTGCCCTCAATGCCGGCAAAGGGCCCGTCCAGGATCCGCGCCGGTTCCCCCGTCTTCGGATACTGCAGGGAAAACATTTCAACCTTTCTCTCCACGATGCGCTGGATGGCGGCGATTTTTTCATCCGGCACGGGAATAGGCTCGGTGTTCAGTTTTTTGCCCAGGATTCGGACGACGCCGAATGTCTTGAGAATGGTCAGCTTGGTTTCATTGTCCAGCTCCGCGTTGACGAAAAGATAGCCGGGGAAAAGGGGCACCATGATCTTCTTTTTCCGGTCTTTTCGCTTGCTCCAGACCTCCATCTCCGGTAAAAACGTCGTCAGGCTTTTTTGGGCGAGCAAGGCGTGGGCTTTATATTCGTGGCGGCTTTTGGTGGAGACGGCATACCAAGGCATGGCAAACCCCTTTAAAGTCATTACTGTGAAAACAGAATCAGTGCAAAGCTTTCAAGCGCACCTAAAGGTACGCACTACACAAACAATGTAGCACGGGTCTTCAGAACCGTGAATGACTATAGCATGTGTTTGTTTTTTGCAATGGAGAAATGATGAATGAGATTCGCCTCAACGGTCTGACGCTTGCGCTGGATGAAAAAGAGGAAAGCCTGAAGGAAAAGACGGCCCGCGCGCTGGGTACGGCGGCTGCCGACATTGCTTCCTGCCGTGTTGTCAAAAAAGCTCTGGATGCCAGGCGCAGCAAGCCTCCTCGTTTTGTGTATGCGCTCCATGTTTCTCTCCAGCCAAACGTCATCTTGCCTGACGTTCTGCCGGAAGGTCTTCAGATTCAGAAGTGGGAAGGGGGACCGGATGGTTGTTCCGTGGTCCGTGAAACAAAGGAGACAACATCCTGCGTTTCAGCACAGCCGGAAAGTGCATCGCTGCTTCACGACGGCGGCCAGTTCGTAAAAGCGTCGAAAGGGGAAATGCAACCCGTGGTCGTGGTCGGCAGCGGGCCGGCGGGGCTTTTTGCCGCCTACAGGCTTTCCCTCGCGGCCATTCCCGTAATCCTTCTGGAAAGAGGACGGCCCATCGAACAGAGGGCGGCGGACGTGAGGCTTTTCTGGGAGCAGGGCATTCTCCATCCGGAAAGCAATGTTTTGTTCGGCGAGGGCGGCGCGGGAACTTTTTCCGACGGAAAACTGACCAGCCGGTCCAAAAATCCCGCCGCGGGATGGGTCAAAAAAGTGCTGGTGGAAATGGGTGCTCCGAAGGCAATTCTAACGGACGCCAAGCCGCATATCGGAACGGATCGGCTCCGTCTTGTGATTCTGCGCTTGAGGCAAAAACTTATAGAGCTGGGGTGCGACATTCGCTTTGAAAACCGGGTGACGGATATTGTGATCCGCGACGGCAAAATCGCGGCGGTGGCAATCAACGACCGGCAGGAAATCGAAACGGATTGTGTGATTCTCGCCATCGGACAGAGCGCGGACGACACCTACCGTCTTTTGCAAGAGCGGGGCGTCAGCATGGAGCCGAAGCCTTTCGCGATGGGGCTGCGCGTCGAACATCCGCAGGACCTGATCAACTCTATTCAATACGGCAGGTGGGCCGGTCATCCCCAACTGCCGCCGGCGGAATATTTTGTGACCGCCGCCGTGGAAGAACAAAACCGCTCCGTTTACACGTTTTGCATGTGTCCGGGAGGGCAGGTGATCGGCTGCAGCGCGTTTCCGGGCCGCGTGATCACCAACGGCATGAGCAACGCCGCCCGAAGCGGCGCCTTTGCCAACAGCGCGGTCGTCGTCAACGTGCGCACGGACGATTTTGCCCGGGCGGAAGGCCCGCTTTCCGGCCTTGCTTTTCGTGATGAATGGGAGCGGAAGGCCTTTGAGGCGGGCGGCGGCCGTTACGAAGCGCCGGCGCAAAAGCTTGTCGAATTTATGGAAGGGAAATTTTCCGGTTCGGTGGGCCAAACCAGTTTCATGCCCGGCGCCAAGGCCGCGCGTCTCTCCGATGTGCTTCCCGATTTTGTCGCAGGCGCACTGCGGGAAGGGCTTCGGCGGATCAACCAGAAAATGCCGGGCTTTATTTCGCCTGCGGCGCATCTGATCGGCGTGGAAACCCGAACCTCGGCGCCCGTGCGCATGCGACGAGGCAGGGACGGTCAGAGTGAAAACGTTCGGGGACTTTATCCCTGCGGGGAAGGATCGGGATACGCGGGAGGGATTATCAGTTCGGCGCTCGACGGCCTCAAGGCCGCCCAAAGCGCGGCCGCGGCTATAATCGGGCGTCCATGATCACATCCGGGCCTTTTTTCGAAAGAACGCGAACGGACAGGATTTTCGCGTCTGTGAGCTCCCGAATGTTCAGATCGCCTACGGCTTCAATGCCTTTGCCGAGAATCTTGGGCGCTGTAACAACGACCAGTCGATTGACCAGGCCCTGCCCCAGCGCGGAGGTGATGACCGCGGCGCCGCCCTCAATCAGTACCGATGATGTGTTTTCGCGGGCCAGTTTTTGAAACAATTTCTTCAAATCAACATGTTTTTCCCGGTCGGGCGCAACCGTCATCAGGCGGGCACCGGCTTCTGAAAGCTTTCTGTAGCGGGGATCGGAAGGTTTTTGGGTCGTCGCGATCAGGGTAGGGGTTTCGGACAGATTGCGCATCACATTCGCATCAGCCGGCGTGGCCAGATTGGAATCCACGATCACCCTCAGGGGGTTGCGCCCCCGGACCAGACGAACCGTCAGTGTCGGATTGTCCCGAAGCACGGTTCCGATTCCCACTAAAATGGCGTCGTGCTCGGCGCGAAGCCGGTGGGCGAATTTCAGGGAAGCGGGAGAGCTGATCCACTGGGATTTCCCCGTTGCGGTGGCGATGCGCCCGTCCAGCGTCTGGGCGTATTTGACCGTGATAAAGGGCAGCCCCGTTTCCATAAAATGAAAGAAGACTTCATTGAGACTTCGGCTTTCAGCCTCCAGCACGCCCCGGGTGACTTTGATTTCCGCGTTTTCCAGGCAGGCGATGCCCCGGCAGGAAACCAGGGGATTGGAGTCGGCGGCGGCAATCACGACGCGCCTGATTTTGTGGCGGATGATGAGGTCGGTACAGGGGGGCGTCTTGCCGGAATGGCAGCAGGGCTCCAGCGTCACATAAAGCGTCGATCCGGCAACCTTTCCCTTCGCGTCCGCTATCGCGTTCACTTCCGCGTGATTTTGCCCGCAGCACTGATGGTATCCCCGACCGATGATTTGGCCGTTTTTGACGATCACGGCGCCCACCATCGGATTGGGGCTTGCATAGCACCGGCCTTTCGCGGCCAGTTTGATCGCCAGCTTCATGTATTCTTCGTCGTTCATGAAAATGCCATTACCTCAATGAAACAATCAAAGCAAAGAAATTCTGATGGCATGTATGTGTTAGAAATGTCTTGACATAAGTATCAATATTGATACTATCTTCAGCATGGCTAAAGTAGAAGATATCATTGCGCAGATGAGAAACAATCCCGCGAATGTTCGGTTTGCCGATTTGAGCAATGTTTGCAATAAATATTTTGGCGCGCCGCGACATCAGGATGGAAGTCACCATATATATAAAACGCCATGGAAAGGCAATCCGCGCATAAATATTCAAAATCAGAAAGGAAAGGCTAAAGCATATCAGGTAAAGCAGGTGCTTTTGGCCATTGAGCTAATGGAGGTTGAACATGCCACTGAAGAATGATCGTTATACCTATCGGGTAACCTGGTCGGAAGAGGATCAGGAATATGCTGGTTTGTGCACTGAATTTCCCAGCCTGAGCTGGATGGATAAGACACCGGAAGAGGCGTTGAAAGGTATTCGCAAGATTGTCCAGGGTGTTATCGAGGATATGAAAAAAACGGGTGAAGAAATACCCGAACCCATCGTTAGTAAGAAATTCAGCGGTAAATTTATGGTGCGGGTTCCCCCTGAGGTTCATCGAAATCTGGCCATTGAGTCATCGGAATCAGGCATCAGTCTGAATCGTCTGGTCGGCGCGAAGTTAAGCCGATAAAATCACGCAAGCTGTCATTCCCGCGATCAGACAGTGTCGCAATGGCGGGAAACAGAATAAAAGTCGTCATACCTCTGGCGTAGGCCGGTATCCAGAAAATCATTGATAATACTGGATTCCGTTTCAAGCCCGCAATGACGGCAAAAGGTATTATTCATGATTATTTTTGAAGTTTTTGCCTTCATCTTCGGCGCGGCCATCGGCAGCTTTCTCAACGTCTGCATTTACCGCATTCCGGCGGAAACCTCCATTGTGAAACCGGCCTCCCGCTGTCCATCCTGCGGGCATCCGATCCGCTTCTATGACAATATTCCCATCGTGAGCTTCCTGATGTTGCGCGCCAGATGCCGCGACTGCGGGGCCAAAATCTCCTGGCGCTATCCGCTGGTCGAACTGATCACCGGCCTGCTGGCGCTCCTGCTTTTTCTCAAATTCGGCCCGACCCTTGTTTTTCTGGTTTTCTTCATCTTTACAGCCGTCTTAATCGTCATCACCTTCATCGATCTGGATCATCAGATCATTCCCGATATTTTGTCTCTGCCCGGCATCCCGGTCTTTTTTCTGGCCGCCGTTTTTATCGTCGGCCTGCCCTGGCTGGAGGCTTTGATCGGATTGCTGATCGGGGGCGGCGTCCTTCTGGCCATTGCCTTCGTTTATGAATGGATCACCAAACGCGAAGGCATGGGCGGCGGCGACATCAAACTGCTGGCGATGATCGGCGGGTTTCTGGGGTGGAAATCATTGATCTTCGTTTTGTTGTTCAGTTCTCTGACAGGCGCGGTCGTGGGGATTGCGGCCATGATCATCAAAAAACAGGACACCAAATACGCCATTCCCTTCGGGCCTTTTCTGTCGGCGGCGGCCGTCGCCTGGATTTTCTGGGGAGACGCGTTTATAAGGTTTTTGATTTTCAGGCAGTAAAAGCGGTGAAAACCGCCGTCCATGCCTGTAAAAAACCGGCGAAATCTCGAATCTTCAGGCCGGAAAACATTGACAACGGGCTTTTAAGAACGTAATATACCGCTACAATAATGAAATTGATGCTTTGCCGGATAAGAAATATATATCTGGCATATCATTTGCAGTAATTGACAAACAAAAAAAGAAGTCAGGAATGGGAATGAATAAAAGATTAGGCGGTTTTACTCTGATTGAGATGATGGTTGTCATCGCCATCATCGCGGTATTGTCTGCCATAGCTGTTCCCAATTTCCTGGAATACGCCAGAAATCAAAGGTTGAGCGGCGCGGCTCGTCAGGTCTATGCCGATCTGATGAATGCTAGGCAGCAGTCCGTGACGGAAAACAAGAAAATCATCTTGCATTATGTGAATAACCATCAGTACCAGTTTGTGCGGGACAACGACGGAAGCGGAAACATTACAACTGGCGACGATACATTGGCTTTACGGGACATCCATCCAGACTATTCTGATATCACCTTTTCCTGGCCAAGTAATGCCGTATTTCACCCAAACGGAACAGGAAATAATATGACAATTACGCTGACGAGCTCCTCAACAGGAAAAACAAAATGCGTTGTCATAAGTATGGCTGGACGGATAAGAACAGGCACCTGTTCCTAATACGCCGGGTGCATGATTTTCGGAGCGCTGGGACTATAAATGATGAGTGTTTATGAATAAAATGATACGGAATCAATTGAAAAAGGGGAGGGGATTTACACTGCTCGAAATCGTGATCGCGATCCTCATCCTGACCATTGCCCTACTTGGTCTGGCGTCGCTGACCTCCACGATCATCAAAGGAAATGCTTCCAACAAAACTTTGACCATCGCGACTACCCTCGCGAAGGATAAGTTGGAGGAACTCAGAAGCCTGCCTTTGCCGGAATCGACGATACCCTCGGATTACAACGGAATAGACTATTGGGGGGCGAATCTGGACGCCGCGACATCAACCAACGCTTACTTTACCCGATCTTGGACCGCTTCCGGAACCGATCCAATCACGATAACCGTTACGGTTACCTGGCCGACCAATCGGTCCGTGGTACTAAAAACCATGCGTGCGAGAGATTAAAATGAAGATAGATGAAAAAGGCTTTACACTCATAGAATTGATGATCGCCATGGTCGTGGGTCTGGTGGTTCTGGCGGCGACCTACAGTGTTTTCACTGTTCAGAACAAGACCTTGCTCACTCAAGAAAAACTGGCGTCCATCTATCAGAATGCACGCATTGCGATGGATATGATGATTCGGGACATCAGCATGGCGGGGTATAACCCCACGGGGACGGCTGCAGCGGGAATTACGGCAGCGAATGTCAGTTCCATCCGTTTTACGATGGATTTGAATGAAGACGGGGTTCTTGACGCTACTAATGAAGATATTACATACGACCTCTACACATCGGAAGACGGCGTACAGGTGCTAGGACGCAAATCTTCCGCGTCGGGCACTCATCAGCCCGCGGTGGAATATGTGGAATCGCTGAGCTTTCTTTATGATGACGGTGCCGGAGGTACTCCGGCGGATCTTTCACAGATCCGAAGAGTTAAAATTACCATTACCACCATTGCCCCGACAGAAGACCCGAGTTATACTGATCCCACAAACGGGGACCACTACCGACGCTATACCCTCACAGGGTACGCAACCCCCAGGAACCTTGCTTATTAAGAGGAATTATGAAAAACCTCATTCGTTTTTTCGAGAAAAGCAGCCGCCGGTTGCCGATTGGCAACGATAAGGGCATGGTCATGGCGATCATCCTCATGCTGGTAGCCGTTCTGGTGATTCTGGGGACAACTGGCGTATTGACCGTGACAACGGACATGAAGATTTCCAGCAACTTCCGGGAAAACGCCAGGGCTCTTTACGACGCTGAGGCCGGAGTCAATGCAGTGATTGCGAAGGTTAATGATGGAACATTTACCTGGCCCGCCACCGGCAATTCGCAGGTCGTTACCGTGGCGTGTCCGTCGGATTTTAAATTCAATGGCTGCGCCGGCGCCGGCACCACGAGCGTAACCGTCACGAATGTGGACGGAACGTATTACCAGTTTCAGGTGACGGGATACGGCTACAACAATGCGGCCAAAACCATCGAGGTTCGTTTTAAGAGAAAACCGGCGTTCGATTTCGGTCTTTTTGCCGACGGCGTTGTGGATTTGAAGGCCAGCGGACAGGTTTACAGCTACAATTCCAACGTGACGCCGAATCCGACCACGACGGATTCTTTGCACAACGGGGACGTCGGATCCAATACTGAAATCGTAGGTTACAATGGCACGCTCGTTGACGGAGACGCGGGTTTGGGTGCATCTGCCGGTGGGACGACCGCGACATTAAATATCAAATCGGGAACGGTCATTACGGGAACGAGTGGTACGGAGGTGGGGCGTGTGGATCCGGATCCGCTGGGGGCTGTGGGAGGGGAACTGTCCGCCAAGTTCACCACATACAGCGCAACCAACGATAATACGCTGACCGGTACTACAGGCGTGTCCGGCACTGTCATAAATGGGGGCGCGACGCTGGTCGGCAAACCGGGAGGGGCCAACTATTACATTAGTAGCCTTACCCTGGGTAACCGTGATACTCTGACTGTTGACACGACCAACGGCCCGGTCAATATTTACATGACAGGCGAACTGGAGGCGAAAAATGGATCTTTAATCAATGTTACAGGGTCCACATTGGATTTTTCCATTTTTTCCAATTCCACCGACAAAATCGTTTTTAAGCACGGCAGCGCTTTCAAAGGAGTTGTTTATGCGCCCTACGCGCCTATCGAGATGAAAAACAGCGCTGACACGTACGGCCTGATATGGGGGGGATCCATCGACATTAAGAATTCGGGTCAATTTTATTTTGATGAGGCCCTGAACGATAAATTTCTTTCCAAAAAGGTGACGGTCGCTTCCTGGAAAGACGTCATGTGAAAACTTCCGGCCGGCGGTGGATTTCACAAAACCCTGCCTATAAAATTCGAATCAACTCTGCCGTTAACAAGTGAATCCAAGGCGTTCAAGGGCCGCCGCCACCTCTTTGGGGGACAACGAAGGAATAACGCCGCTCATAAGCTGACGCACATCTCAGTGACATGGACGTTATCGGGAGTGATTTTTCCGTTTCTCTCTTTGGCGACCTCCAGATAAAGCTCCATCGCTTCACGGATATTATTCGTCGCTTCATGATATGTTTCACCCTCTGAAACACATCCCGGAAGACCGGGAACATAGGCGGTAAACCCTCCTTCCGGCTGTGGTTCAACGACGACCTTGTAAAAATAATCCGGCATGGACAGATTCCTTTCAGCAGTTTGCGTTGATTATAAATTAAGTTTCTTAAATATCAAGAGAAACTTAAAGGCGGTTGAGAATATTCGATTGACACGCGGGGCCATTTTCCATATGATTTTTTTCAAAAAATCCGTGCAATCATCCTTGTGAAGGAACAGCTTTTTGTGAATTCAGAAAACAGCGGCAGTTTGACACCAGCAACCCGGGGCCCCCTTTCCGTAAGCGGAGTGTTTTTTGTTGGCCTGGCCTATGTCGCGCTGGGGGCCGTCGGCCTCACGCTGGCCATTCCGCCCGGCTACGCAAGCCCCGTGTTTCCCGCCGCGGGCCTCGCGTTGGCCTGCGCGCTTCTGTTCGGTTTTCGCGTGCTGCCGGCCGTCTGGCTGGCTTCGTTTTTCCTGAATCTTTCTCATGCCTGGCTCAACGGCTCGCTCACTCCGAAGACGGCGGCCGTGGCGGCGATGATCGCCATCGGCGCGACAACGCAGGCCTGGGCCGGGTCTTTCCTGATTCGGCGCCTGATGGGTGAGGCCTGGCGAGGTCTGCAAAGCGAGCAGAATTTGTTTCGTTTTTTCCTGTGGGGGGCGCTGGCGGCCTGCCTGGTTTCCGCCTCGATCAGCGTAAGCGGACTGGGTTTGTTCGGTGTCATTGAATCGTCTGAAGGATTCTTTACCTGGTGGAACTGGTATATCGGCGATGCTTTGGGCGTGATGGTTTTTGCGCCGCTCACCTTTTGTTTTCTCAATAGGTCCGATGAGCTCTGGGCGGAAAGGCGCCGACAGATCGTCGTGCCCATGCTGCTGGTTCTGGGACTGGTGTGGCTGGCCTTTTACGGCACTGCCCGCTGGGAAAAACAGGCCATGGACAGAGATATCGAGACGGACGGTTTTTCCATCGCCAACCGTATTCAGGACCGCCTGATCGCGCACCGGGAAGTGCTTTCTTCGCTGGGCCATTTCATCGAAGCGACGCCGGACTTCACCTTTCTTCAGTTTCGGAAATTTACACGGATCACGCTTCAGGATAATCCCGACATTTCCGCGCTCAGCTTCAACGACCTGGTTCTCCTTGAAGATCGGGCGGCTTACGAAAGTCAAATGAGCGCCCTGTCGCCGCTGGGGTCTTACCGGATTACCGAAAGGGACGGGCAGCAGCGGCTGGCGCCGGCCGGCTCAAGGCCGCTTTACGCGCCTGTGCGCTATATTGTTCCTTTGAGCAAAAACCGGCCGGCGGTGGGATTTGATATTTATTCTGAGCCCATGCGCCGCGATGCGATCGAACGCGCCCGAAGAACCAATGCGATGGCTGTGACGGCACCCCTACATCTGGTGCAGGACCATGATAAGCGCGTCGGTCTTCTGGAGCTGCTGCCGGTCGTTGCGGAGACGGAAGAATCCGGACAGCCGAAGAAGCGCCTGCTGGGCTTTGCCGCGGCGGTGATCAGGGTCGATGAAATGGTCCAGATTGCGACCCGGAGCAAAATCCCTTCGAACCTGGTCTTTCGGTTGACAGACACGGATGCGCCCGATGGACAAAATCTGCTGTACCGTTCCGAAGCTTTGGATTCCGCCTCCAGGGAATGGAACCAAACGCCGCAGTGGAAGACCCTGCTTTCCGTTGGCGACCGCAGTTGGGAGCTGTCGATTCATGCCACGAAACAATACCTGCGAGAGCACCGGCCCTGGCTGGCTTGGGCCGTGGGCGTCGTGGGGCTGATTTTTTCGGCGCTTCTTCAGATGCTGCTTCTGGGAATGACCGGGCAGGCCATGGTGATTCGGCGAAAGAATAAAGAGATTCAGGGCCTGGCCGACTCCCTGGAAAACCGGGTGGAGGAGCGGACGGCTCAGCTTTTACAGACCAATCAGCGTCTGACGAGGGAGATTGCCGAACGCAACGCAGCCGAAGAGGCGCTGACAAAAAGCGAGGAGCAGTTCAGAACCCTGGTATCGAACATTCCCGGCATAGCCTACCGGTGCATGAGCGACCGGCAATGGACGATGATTTTTATGAGTTCGGAGGTCGATACTGTCACGGGTTATCCGGCTTCCGATTTTATCGGCAACGCCGTTCGCTCCTATGAAAGCATTATTCACCGGGACGATACAGGTGCGGTTGAACAGGTGATTGAAGAGGCGCTGCGGCGGGGGAACTCCTGGGAGATCGCATACCGGATTTTGCACCGGGACGGCGCGGAGCGCTGGGTGTTTGAAAAAGGCCGCGGCATAACCGGCGAGGACGGGGCGGTACGCTATCTGGATGGGTTTATTTTCGACATTACGGAGAGAAAAAAAGCGGAGGAAGAGCTTCGCCGAATGAACGAGGAGATAGAAAGGCAAGCCGTTCTCGCCCGTCAACTGGCCGAACAGGCCCAGCAGGCCAGCAAGGCGAAATCGGAATTTCTGGCCAGCATGAGCCATGAGATCCGGACGCCGATGAACGCCATCATCGGCATGGCGGAAATGCTGCAGGAGAGCCCGCTCAACGAAGAGCAGGCCCAATACGTTCGGGTCTTCAAGGCGGCGGGGGAAAACCTTCTCAACATCATCAATTCGATTCTGGACCTGTCCAAAGTCGAAGCCGGACAACTGACGCTGGAATCGATTCCGTTCAGCCTTCGGCAGGTGGTCGGCGACGTCTGCGCCATGATGGCCGCGCGGGTTGATAAAAAGCATGTCCGGCTTTCCTGCCTTGCGGTTTCGGAAAATTGCGACGCCGTCATCGGCGATCCGACCCGCGTGCAGCAGATCCTGACGAATTTGATCGGCAATGCCATCAAATTTACGGAGCAGGGCAGCGTGGAGGTAAAAGTAAATACGGAAAAAGCGTCCTTCGGCGGCGAAAAAGACGATCTTTGCCTTGTGCACATTTCCGTAAAGGACACGGGCATCGGCATTCCGCCGGAAAAGCAGGGCATGATTTTTGAGCGCTTTACCCAGGCCGACTCCTCCGTAACGAGAAAGTACGGAGGAACCGGTCTGGGCCTGTCCATTTCCCGCCGTCTGGCGGAGCTGATGGGAGGGCGCCTCTGGGTGGAAAGCACGCCTGGTCAGGGAAGCACGTTTCATTTTACGCTTTTGCTGCGCATTGAAGACAAAACACGGCAGGCGGCGCCGCCTGCAAAAAGCGAAAAGGCGGCTGTTCCCGAACAGCGCCCGTTGAAAATTCTGCTGGTGGATGATTCGGACGACAACCGTCTTCTGGTCAAGACGTATCTCAAGGGCGATGCCTATCAAATCGATGAGGCGGAAAACGGCGAGCAAGCGGTAGCGCTTTTCCAGTCCGGTCTTTATGATCTGGTGCTCATGGACATGCAGATGCCGGTGATGGACGGTTATACGGCAACGCGCGCCATTCGCCGGTGGGAAGAGGAGCAGGGCAAAAATCGGACGCCGGTGATCGCGCTGACCGCCTACGCCCTCACGGAAGACGCGGCCAAAAGCGAAGAGGCCGGCTGCGACACGCATCTGACCAAACCCGTCAAAAAAGCGGTTCTCCTCGAGGCCATCCGCCGGTTTGCCGCTCCCTGAGCCCCATCCGCCGTTGACAGTTGAGCTTGGGGAGAACAGGGGATTTACACGGCGTTGCACCCTTCAAACAGCAATTATCAACAGTCAGAATCTAATAGTTCATCTTGCAGTGAGGCCCGGCAAGTGATAAAAGCCTCCAGCCATTATAGGAAAGGTTTGCATAGATATTCATGAAAAAGAAACTGATTTCCCTGATCGCGCGTTCCGTCGGGGCCTGCGCCGGCAAGGGACTGCTGCCGGACGTGGATCTTTCGCGCATCGAAGTCGAAGTGCCGGCCAATCCGGAGCACGGGGACTACGCCTCCAATATCGCGATGGTTCTGGCCTCCCAGGCCAGACAAAACCCGCGCAAAATCGCTCAGGCGATTCAGGAAAACCTCGATGATCCGGAAGGCATCGTTGAAAAAACGCAAATCGCCGGCCCCGGCTTTTTGAATTTCATGCTCAAAGACGATGTATGGCGAAGCGTTTTGAAAGATATTCTGGATCAGAAGGACCGGTACGGTTGCCTTCCGGCAGGCTCCGGGAAAAAGGTCCAGGTGGAATTCGTCAGCGCCAATCCGACGGGGCCGCTGCACATCGGGCACGCGCGGGGAGCGGTGGTGGGCGATGTGCTCTGCAATCTGCTGGCGGCGACCGGCCAACAGGTTTCCCGGGAATATTACATCAACGACGCGGGGAACCAGATGAACAACCTGGGCCGGTCCGTGCTGTATCGTCTGCGGGAGCTTGCGGGAGAAGCCGTCGAATTTCCGGAAAACGGCTACCGCGGAGACTACATCAGGGAAATCGCCGGCGATATTTTCAAAAAGGAAGGAAGCCGTTCCCGGGATGAAAACGAGGAGGAAACGATTCAGCGCTTCAACGAAGCGGCGGGCGCGGTGATTCTCGACGGAATTCGGAAGGATTTGCGGGATTTCGGCGTGACCTTTGACTGCTATTTCAGCGAGAGGGAGCTGTACCGGGAAAACGGCGTCGGACGCCTGCTGGACGAACTGCAAAAGCAGGGCTTCATTTATTCCGACGGGGAGACGCTGTGGTTTAAAACGACCGATTACGGCGACGACAAGGACCGGGTGGTCATCCGGAAGAACGGAGAGCCGACCTACTTCGCGGCCGACATCGCTTATCACGCCAACAAGTTTTCCCGCGGGTTCGATCTGCTCATCGACATCTGGGGCGCCGACCACCACGGCTACATTCCCCGCCTTGAGGCCGCGATTCAGGCCATCGGACGGCCCAGGGAAGATCTGAAAATCATTCTCGTGCAGCTGGTCAACCTGCTGCGCGCGGGCGAGCCGGTGGCCATGTCCACGCGCTCCGGCGAATTCGTCACGATGCGCGAAGTGCTGGACGAAGTGGGCAGAGATGCGGCCCGCTATAATTTCCTGATGCGCCGCTCCGACAGCCATCTGGATTTCGACCTGGAAGTCGCCAAGAAACAGTCCAACGAAAACCCGGTTTACTATGTCCAGTACGCCCACGCCCGAATCTGCAGCATTCTCCGGACGGCCCAGGAGCGGGGAATGACCCTGCCTGATTTTCCGGCGATCCGTCCATCCCTGCTTGCCGAAGCGGAGGAAAGAACGCTGATCAAAATGATGGCGCGCTATCCCGAAATGCTGGAAGGGGCGGCAAAGACGCTGGAGGTCCACCGCATCACCTTTTATCTGAATGAGCTGGCTGCCGTATTTCACGGCTACTACAACAAGTACAAGGTAGTCACCCAAGACGCGGCGCTATCGAACGCCAGGCTGGTGCTGGTCGCGGCGGTGCGCGAGGTGCTGAAAAACGCGCTTGGAATTCTGGGCGTGGGCGCGCCGGAAAAAATGTAGGAGGGAGGCCATGGGTTCGGGGAATACCAGGAAATTTGAAATCAGGCTGGGGCAGACGGGATTGACGGTCCTGATCGTCGGCATGGTCGTCCTGCTGTGCCTTTCCTTTCTTTTCGGCGTCGGCGTAGGAAAAAACATCGACACCTATCCCGAAAAGATTGCCTCCCTGCCGCAGCGGTTTCTGGCGCTCTTCTGGAAGCCGGCCAAGGTCGCCGTAGAGCAGAAATCGGTTCCCGTTGCGCAGGCGGGCAAGGCCAATGTGGACCTGGCGTTTCATCAGGCGCTGACCAGTTCCAAAACCGTCCCGATTCAACCCCTGCCGGATGCCGAAAAGACGGCCGAGGTTGAAGCCTTCGCGGACAGGGAAGAACCTTTGCCGCCGCCTTCATCGCCATCGGCTCAAAAGGAAAAGGCCGCCCCGTTGAAACCTGAACCAGTCAGCCCGAAGAAGGCCGCCGGCGAAAAGCCCGCCGCGGAAATCAAATCAAAAGAAAGCAAGACCGATTCCGCCGCCGCATCCTATCAGGTGTTCGTGGCGTCGCTCAAAGACAGGCAAAAGGCCGACCAGATTCACAGGATCGTCGCCCGGGCGGGATACGCGTCGAAAATCGTAAAGGTGGATCTGAAAGGAAAGGGCACGTGGTATCGCGTGATCGCCACGGGATTCGACACCCGCGCCAAAGCCGAGGCAGCCGCCGACAAGCTTTCCAAGAGGGCCAAAACGAAATGCATCGTGCGCCCAACCGCGGCCGGAAAGGCGGCGAATCCCTGAGGAAACAAAGCCGGCCCCGCACGGGCGAGGCGCGATGAGGGAAACGGAAATATTGTGAAGGTTTGAAATATGTTTGAAAGTCTTTCGGAAAAACTGGAAGGTATTTTTAAAAAGCTCAAGGGAAGAGGCGTTCTCAACGAGGAAAGCGTCAATGCCGCGCTTCGGGAAATCCGGATGGCGCTTTTGGAAGCGGACGTAAACTTCAAGGTCGTCAAGGATTTTATCGAAGACGTTCGGGGGCGCGCCGTCGGCAAAGAAGTGCTGGAAAGCATCACGCCCGGACAGCAGGTGGTCAAGATCGTGCACGACCGCCTGGTGGAGCTGATGGGCTCCACCAGCGCCGCCATCAAGTTCGGTCCGAGGATCCCCGCGCCGATTATGCTGGTCGGCCTTCAGGGCTGCGGAAAAACGACCACGGCCGCTAAACTGGCGCGGCTCATTTCCGCGGATAAAAGAGTTTACCTGGTGTCCGCCGACGTTTACCGGCCCGCCGCGATGGAGCAGCTTGCCGTTTTGGGCCGGCAGGTCAAGGCCGGCGTTTTTGAAGCCGGCTCTTGCAAAGATCCCGTAAAAATCTGCGTGGACGCGGTCGAACAGGCCCGAAGGGAAGGCTATGAAGTCATCCTGATCGACACCGCCGGACGGCTGCACATCGACGAGGAGCTGATGGACGAACTCCGCCGGATCAGGGAAAAGGTCAACCCGGCCGAAATTCTGTATGTGGCCGACGCGATGACCGGCCAGGACGCGGTCAACGTCGGGGCCAAGTTCAACGAGCTCATCGGCATTGACGGCGTGATCATGACCAAGATGGACGGCGACGCGCGCGGCGGCGCTGCCCTGTCGCTGCGATCCGTTGTGGGCAAGCCGATCAAGTTTGTCGGCGTCGGCGAAAAGATCGACGCGCTGGAGGTTTTTCATCCGGAGCGGATGGCCGGCCGGATTCTCGGCATGGGGGACATTCTGTCGCTGGTGGAAAAAGCGCAGGCCACCATCGATGAAAAAACCGCGAAGCAGATGCAGGAAAGCCTGCGCAAGAGCGATTTTACGCTGGAGGATTTCCGCAAACAACTGGGGCAGATCAAAAAAATGGGGCCCCTGAAGGACATGATCGGAATGATCCCGGGCATGGGCAAAATCAAGGCGCTGAAAGACATGGAGCCGGACGACGGGGAGCTGGTGAAAATCGCGGCGATGATTGATTCCATGACGAAGAAAGAACGCAACAATTACCTGATCATAGACGGCCGCAGGCGCAAGCGGATCGCCCTGGGAAGCGGAACGACGGTTCAGGACGTAAACCGCATGCTGAAAAACTACATAGAGCTTCGGAAAATGATGAAAAAAATAAATTCCAAAGGCGGCATGAAAGCGTTGATGAGGAATTTCCCCTTTTAAAATCAAAATATTTGTGATAAAAAATCTGACACTTTTTTTTGAAGGAGGTTTGGAGTAAAACTACATGGCCGTTAAAATCAGATTGACCCGCATGGGTGCGAAAGGCAAACCGTTTTACCGTATCGTCGCCGCGGATAAAGAATATCCCCGCGATGGAAGATTCCTTGAAATATTAGGAAATTATGATCCCAAGAAAAACCCGGCGGAAATCAAACTCAAAGAGGACCGCGTTCGCGACTGGCTGTCCAAAGGCGCAAAGCCGACGCTGACCGTTTCTCATTTATTGAAAACAAAAGGCATCGTTGCCGCCGTCAAGTAGACGGGCCGCGGCCGATCACGCTTGCAAAATACAGGATTAGAACCTCACACCATGGAATGAAACAAGCTGTGTGAATGTTGGAATGATTTTTCAGACGCATTAACCAAAACCAGTGGAGGGGCTGACGATGAAAGACCTGATTAAGTACATTTCTCAAGCTTTGGTTGATAATCCTGATCAAGTGGAAGTCACGGAAGTCATCGGAGAGCAGACCTCCGTCATCGAACTGCGCGTGGCCAAAGAGGACCTGGGCAAAGTCATCGGCAAGCAGGGAAGGACGGCCAAAGCCATCCGCACCATTTTGAGCGCCACTTCCGCCAAAGTCCACAAGCGGGCGGTGCTGGAAATCATCGAGTAAAATGGATTTGTTTGTTTTCGGGGAGATCGTCAAAACCCGCGGTCTCCATGGCTGTTTGAAAGCCCTGTCTTTTCTGGAGTCATCGGAGCTTCTCGACGGACTGACGGATGTGTACCTGGAAACCCCGTCCGGCCGGAAAAGCCGTCATGAAATAAAAAAAATAAATTCCTCCGGTAAATTCCTGTTTCTGGAAATCAAGGATGTGTCCGGCGTGGACGAGGCCCGAAGGCTTGTCGGATCGAGGCTGCTCATGCCGCGCGACAGGCTTGCGGCTCTTGCGGCCGACGAGTATTACTGGCACGACATCGTCGGACTTGATGTTTACACGCCCCGGGGCCGCCATCTGGGAAGGATCGAGTCCGTCTTTCCCACCGGCGGCAATGATGTCTATGTCTGCCGGGGGGACGCGGGTGAAATCCTGATTCCGGCGACGGCCGAAGTGGTCCTGCAGGTGGACCTTGCCGGAAAAAAAATGATCATCCAACCGCTGGAAGGCCTTCTGCCGTGATCCGATTTGATGTTTTGTCCATTTTTCCGGAAATGCTGCAATCGCCCCTGGAATTCAGCCTTTTGAAAAAGGCGCGGGACAAGGGACTTGTCGAAGTCGGCCTGCACAACATTCGGGACTGGGCGGAAGACAAACACCGCATGACCGACGACGCCCCCTACGGCGGCGGCTGCGGAATGGTGATGAAAGTCGAGCCGGTGGCGCGGGCGCTGGCGGCGGTGAAGCGCCCGGTGGGGCCGTCGCTTACGGTTCTGATGACGCCCCAGGGGGAAATCTTTCAGCAGAAGATCGCGGCCGAACTGGCGAGCCAGGAACAGATCATCCTGATTTGCGGACGGTATGAAGGATTTGACGAACGGATTCGGGAGCATCTGGCGGACCGGGAGATTTCCCTGGGCGACTACATTCTGACGGGAGGGGAACTTTCCGCGCTCGTGGTTATTGATGCCGTCTCCAGGCTGATTCCCGGCGTGCTGGGAAACGAAGACTCCGCGTCGAGGGAATCTTTTTCGCAGGGGCTTTTGGAATATCCGCAGTACACGCGCCCCGCCAGTTTTTCAGGGTGGAGCGTTCCGGAGGTGCTGGTTTCCGGAAACCATGCCCAGATCGAGCGCTGGCAACGCATCGAGGCGCTTCGCCGCACCTGGCAAAGAAGGCCCGAACTGCTCGAAAAAGCCGGGCTCGGCGGGGAAGATGAGGAACTTTTGGAAAAAATTAAGCTGGGCCGGATATAAAGTCTTGATTTTCAGACGGGTTTGGGGTAATGAAACCAGCCTTTAGGGCACAGCGATTCGTATTTGAAAAGCAGCAGGAGGAGTGAGGACATGAATGTATTGGAAATGATTGAAAAAGAACAGATGAGAGGCGATATTCCCGCCTTCAAATCGGGCGACACCGTCAAGGTATATGTGCGGATCACTGAAGGACAGAAGCAGAGAATCCAGGCTTTTGAAGGCGTGGTCATCCGCAAGCGCCGCGGCAACAGCCGGGCAAATTTCACGGTTCGGAAGGTGTCCTACGGCATCGGCGTAGAAAGAACCTTTCCCATTCATTCGCCGGTCATTGATCGCATCGAAGTGGTGTCCCGCGGTTTGGTTCGCCGTTCGCGCCTGTATTACCTGAGAAGCCTCCGAGGGAAAAAGGCAAGGATCAAGGAAGACACCGGCCACTGAGGCCGTTCAGGGTTTTTCGATGAATACATTCGAAAGACTTGCGCAAGTGGAAGGCTACAAAACCATCGCGGGTGTTGACGAAGCGGGCCGCGGCCCGCTGGCCGGCCCCGTGGTGGCCGCAGCCGTAATTTTTCCGCCCGAATATTCAAATCCCGCCATCAACGATTCCAAGAAACTGACCGCCGCCAAACGCGAAGATCTCTACCGGGTCATCACCCGGGAGGCGATGGCCGTAGGCCTCGGCGTGGTGGAAGCGGACGTCATCGACCGGATCAACATTCTTCAGGCGTCGCTTCAGGCGATGCGCGAAGCGGTGACGGAGCTTTCCGTGAGGCCGGATTACCTCCTCATCGACGGGCTCAACTCCATCGACTTCGACGCGCCGCAGAAGGCGATCGTCAAAGGGGATTCACTCAGCGTTTCCATCGCCGCCGCGTCCATCATTGCCAAGGTTTCACGCGACCGGATCATGGAGATGTATCACCGCCAGTTTCCCCGCTACAACTTTCTGAAAAACAAAGGATACGGCACGGTCGGGCATCGCAGGGTCCTTGAGGAAATCGGCATGTGCAAGATTCATCGTCGGTCCTTTCATCTCAAAAAACAGAATCTCCCGCAAACGGCGCTGGACTGGTCAGAATGAAGGATTCACAAGACAGGCGAAAAATCATCACCGGCAGGGCCGGGGAAGCGATGGCCGCCGATTTTCTGAAGCGGCGGGGCTACCGGATACTTGAGATGAACTACCGCTGTTCCATCGGGGAGATCGACATGGTCGCCCGCGAGAAGGACGTGCTGGTGTTTGTGGAGGTCAAGACGCGAAAATCCGGCGCGATGGGCTATCCCGAGCAGGCGGTGGGTTTGGTCAAACAAAAGAAAATGTCTCAGCTCGCGCTGTGGTATCTGCGGGATAAAAATATCGGGGACGCAGCGGTCCGCTTTGACGTGGTGGCCATTTTGCTGCTTCCCTCCGGAAACGACATTCGACTGATCCGCGGCGCTTTCGACTTCATTGCCCTGGAATAGCCCGCGTTGTGCCTGCGGCTTTGCCGGCAGGCGCCGGACGCGAGAAGCTAAAAGCGGGTGAGGGCCGGCTTTCCGATGGGAAACACGTTGAAGCCGATCTCAAAGCATTTTCGGTGATCGACGATGTTGCGGCCGTCGAACAGGAAGGCGGGTTTGACCATCGATTTGTAGATCTTCCGGTAATCCAGCTTCCGGTATTCCTCCCAGTCCGTCATGACGGCCAGCGCGTGGCAGCCCCGCGCGGCCTCGTAGGGGTCTTCGACATAACGGATATTTCCCTTTTCATGCGCCAGATCGACCGCGGCATTGGCCAGCGCCCGGGGATCGGTAATGATCACTTCAGCCCGCTCCGCCAGGAGCTTTCGTGTGATGGCGATGGCCGGGCTCTCCCGCGTGTCGCCGGTGTCGGCTTTGAAGGCAAATCCCAGAACGCAGATTTTCTTTCCGGCCAGCGTGTTGAACATGGACCGCAGAATGTTGGCGATAAACCGGTCCTGCTGATACTCGTTGATCCTGACGACGCTTTCCCAGTACGAGGCCACTTCCGGCAGACCGTAAAAACGGCACAGGTACACGAGGTTCAGAATATCTTTCTTGAAGCAGGAGCCGCCGAAGCCGATGCCCGCCTTCAGAAATTTGGCGCCGATGCGGCTGTCCGTGCCCACGGCGTGCGCGACTTCGGAGACGTCGGCGTCCGCTTTTTCGCAAAGCGCCGAGATGGCGTTGATGGAGGATACCCGCTGCGCCAGAAAGGCGTTCGCCACCAGCTTGGAAAGTTCGGCGCTCCAGATGTTAGAGGTAATGATCTTTTCTCGCGGCAGCCACCGGGTGTAAATCTCCACAAGCGCCGCACGGGCGGCCAGTCCGCTTTTGGTTTCGCGCGAGCCGATCAGAACGCGGTCCGGGTTTTCCAGGTCGCTGACGGCGGTTCCTTCCGCCATGAATTCCGGGTTGGAAAGGACGTCAAACGTGATGTTTTTCTTCCCCGACGACAGAATCCGCTCCATCGCCTGCGCCGTCTTGATCGGCAGCGTGCTTTTTTCGATCACGATTTTCGGGGATTTGGCGTTTTCGAGAATCTGCCGGGCGGTTTTTTCCCAGTACTGAAGGTCGGCGGCCATGCCGGCGCCCGCGCCGAAGGTTTTGGTCGGCGTGTTGACGCAGACGAAGATGATGTCGTTTTCCTGAATTCCTTTTTCGATGCCGGTGGAGAAGAAGAGATTCCGCCCGCGCGTTTTTTTGACGATGGTCTCGAGGCCGGGTTCGTAAACGGGAAGCCGATCCGAGTTCCAGGCCGCGATGCGCTCGGGATTGACGTCCACGACGGTCACACGGTAGTCCGGGCATTTGGAGGCGATCATCACCATCGAGGGGCCTCCGACGTAGCCTGCGCCGATGCCGAGAATGTTCTTTTTGAATTTCATATGTTTGTTTTCCTTTGCCGGTTCTAGGATGTTTTCAGAATATCCCTGAAATACCGGATCGTGTCTTCCAGTCCCTGCTCCAGGGAAACGGAGGGCTGCCAGCCCAGTTTTTCGCGCGCCAGGGCGATGTCGGGTTTGCGCTGCGCCGGATCATCGGACGGCAGCGGCTGAAAGACGATCTTCGATCGGCTGCCCGTCAGATCGATCACCAGGCGCGCCAGCTCCAGGATGGTGAATTCCGCGGGATTGCCGAGGTTGACCGGCCCGTAGAAATCATCAGGCGCTTCCATCAGCCGGATGAGTCCGTCGATCAGATCGCTTGCGTGGCAGAAGGAGCGCGTGTGGCTTCCGTCGCCGTAAACGGTGATGTCCCGGTTCTGCAGGGCCTGAAGGATGAAGTTGCTGACGACTCGGCCGTCGTTTGGCGCCATGCGCGGTCCGTAGGTGTTGAAGATGCGGGCGATGGTCGTGCGGACGGCGTTTTGCCGGCGATAGTCCATCATCAGGCATTCCGCGGCTCTTTTGCCCTCGTCGTAGCAGCTTCGAATGCCGATGGGATTGACGCGGCCCCAGTAGGATTCATGCTGCGGGTGTACTTCCGGATCGCCATAGACTTCCGAGGTGGAGGCCTGAAGAATTTTCGCCCGCGTTCGTTTGGCGATGCCCAGAACGTTGATGGCGCCCATGACGTTCGTTTTGATGGTTTTGATCGGGTTGAACTGGTAGTGAACGGGCGACGCCGGACAGGCGAGGTTGTAGATTTCGTCCACCTCAAGATAGATGGGGTTGATGATGTCGTGCCGGATCAGTTCGAAATGCGTCTGTCCCAGCAGGTGCGAGATGTTGTTTTTACTGCCGGTAAAAAAGTTGTCCAGGCAGATCACATCATGTCCTTCGCCGCAAAGCCGCTCGCACAGATGGGAGCCCAAAAAACCCGCTCCGCCCGTAATCAGGATTCGCTTCATATCCGGTTGGCTGTTCTTCCCTGTAGTAATTTATTTTCGTCTCTGCTAATAAAGCCGAAGGGCTCGGATGTCAACCATAAAAAGTCAGAGGGGCGGCAAAATGGACAGGGAAGCGCGGGGAGTTCTTTACATGGTGGCCACGCCGATCGGCAATCTGGAGGATATTACCCTTCGGGCGCTGCGTGTGCTGAAAGAGGTTGATCTCGTTGCCGCGGAGGACACCCGCCGCTCCAAAATCCTGCTTTCCGCGCATGGGATCAAAACGCCGCTCCGCAGTCTGCATGAGCACAACGAGAAGGAGCGAAGCGCCGAAATTCTATCCAGGCTCCAAAACGGAAAGAGCGTCGCCTACGTCTCGGATGCCGGAACTCCCTGCGTCTCCGATCCCGGCCGGCATCTCGTGCGGGCGGCCCGCGACAACGGCATTCGCGTGGTTCCCGTTCCGGGCGCCTGCGCTTTGCCCGCGGCCCTGTCGGTTTGCGGCTTTCAGGCCGAACCATTTTTGTTCTGCGGCTTTCTCCCCCCCCGGTCCAACCGCCGCCGCCGCTTTCTGGAGTCCATTATGGAAGAGGAATGCTCCATCATTTTCTATGAGTCTCCGGCCAGAATCCGTGAAACGCTGGAAGACGCGCTGGACATTCTGGGCGACCGGCAGGTCATGGCGGCGCGGGAACTGACCAAGGTGTTTGAAGAGATCCGGGAGGGCAAGATTTCCGAACTGCTGGCCGCATGGCCCGGCGCGGGCGTCAAGGGGGAATTTACGGTGATGCTTCAGGGCGCCGCCCGCGAGCCTGCGGTTCTTTCGGAGCGGGAGATCGGGGAACAGCTTTTGAAAATCCTTTCGGAGAAAGGCGTTTCGCTGCGGGATGCCGTTGCGGAAGCGGCGCGCCGAACCCAAATGCCCAGAAAAAAAATATACGATGCGGCGCTTCGAATCCGCCGGGAATTTCCGTAAGGGAGCGGGGCCGCCGCGGTTTACATATTGCTTGAAGAGTTGCCGTCACTATGCTAATCCCATGTCGAAATGAAAGCAATTCCCCGCGGTCGGGGGAGAGCCTTCCGCTTCGGGGGAGAAGTTTTTTTGCGACCCCCGGCGGCAAACAAATTCGCCGCCCGATTGAAAAAAGGGAGTTGTCATGAAAATCCGTCCGGTTTTTTTCGCTCTGATCATTGCGCTGGCCCTGTGCCTTTGCGCCTGTTCGTCGCGCGGCCCGGATACGCTGAAAAATGATGCCGGCACAAAAGCGGTGAACCGGATTGCCCTGCTGCCGGTGGAGAATCAAACCGGAGACGCCAGGGTGCCGAAAATGCTCCGTCTCAAATTGTCGGAAGAACTTCGCTTTAAAGGCTATCCCCAGGTGGATATCGAGGTCATTGACGGCCGTCTGGCCGCCATGGCGGGCGCCGGCGAACCGGGGAAGACCGCGATTGCTCCAGGGGTTGTCCGGGAAATGCTGGGCGCGGACGCCGCCATGTACTGCAGCCTGATGGAAAGCAAAGTTTCCAAAAAGATTTTTTACACGCCGGTCACCGTGTCGGTGCGTTGCGAATTGCGCAGCACGGCAACCGGCGAGACCCTGTGGAACGCAGAGGGCAAGGCGACCGGCAGAAGCTTTGATCTCAGAAGCAAAACGCTGGACCTGAAAGCCCTGGGAGATCTGGAAGCGGTTCTGGAAAAGGTGGTGGACGAGGTGATGGAATCCCTGCCGTACGGACCGAAATTGAGCGGATAGTCCGCCGCGGTCCGTCCGGAAATGAGGGGTCAAACCGGTCTCGGAAAGATGCAAAGGAGAAACGCATGAGGGAAAAAACGAAAATCATCGTGGCTGTGATTATGACGCTGATGCTCGCCGCCGCCGCGCAGGCCCAGTCGCCGGTGACCGTCAAAATGACCAAAGGACGGGCTCAGATCACATCGTTGAAGGGAAAAGTTTCCATGGTCTGTCCGGGCGGGAAGGAGGCGTTTTACCTCAAAACCTATGATTTCATCCTGCCCGGGTGCGAAGCCGCCACGGGCCCGGACTCCAGGGTGGAGATGGTTTTGCCCGACCGAAGCGTTGTCCGCTTCTCGGAGAAGACAAAATTCAAACTGGTCCAGGCCGACATCGGCGCACGGGGAAGCCGTTCGGTCGGCATTTCCGTTACGCTCGGGAAAATCTGGACAAACGTGCGCAAGTCCCTGGTGGGCGGAAGCGACCGGTTTGAAATCTCCTGCCAGAATGCCGTAGCCGGGGTTCGCGGCACTGTTTACCGCATGGATGTCGAAAAGGACCAGTCCGCGGTGGTCAAGGTTTACGACGGCGAAGTCAGCGTCGCGGGTGTCTCCCCGGCGCAGCCTAAAGCGCCGGTCGCCTTCGGGCCTCCCAAACCGGTTGCAGGGCCGACGGTGATTGAAGGGCCGAAGCCCGTCTCGATGGAGCAGTGGGTGTATATCGTCCGGTCCATGCAGAAGATTCAAATCACGGTCGACGGCCAGGCCCAGAAGCCGAGGGATTTTACGCAAGAAGAGGACATGGATGACTGGGTGAAGTGGAACCAAGAGAGAGATAAGCAGTACGGCCAATAACGTCGGGCGCAGAATGTATAGATGAATATCCCTAACTTTCTATCGCTTTTGCGGATCATACTGGTTCCGGTGTTCGTCATCTTTCTGATTCAGGCGGAATATGACCGGGCGCTGATCACTTTCGTCGTTGCCGGCTTGACGGACGCGCTGGACGGAACGCTGGCCCGGCTTTTGAAATGCCAGACCGTTCTGGGCGCCTATCTTGACCCTCTTGCCGATAAACTTCTTTTGGCCACAAGCTTTATCATGCTGGCCGTGATCGGTCTCATTCCGGCATGGCTGGCCGTGGTGGTCATCAGCCGGGACTTGATCATCCTGCTGGGAATTGCAATATTCTCACTGATGTCGATTGCTTACGAAATCAAGCCGGCGATTATCAGCAAGGTGACGACGGCCCTGCAGGTGGGCACCATTTTTTTTGCCCTGCTGAACAAGGCTCTGCCCCAGGATTTTGGAACATTTTGGATCGCCGTGCTTTTCTGGGCCACGGCGTTGTTCACCTTTGGTTCTGGCGTCGTTTACATTCTGCGCGGGATACGGATACTGAATAAATCCGCACCCGAAGAGACGAAAAAGTAAGATATTATCTTGACACGAAAGCGTTTTGCTGTTAGGTGACTCACCGCAAAAGTTGAAGATAGGCAAGTAGCTCAGGGGGAGAGCGCCATCCTGACGCGGTGGATGTCCAGGGTTCAAATCCCTGCTTGCCTACCATTTTTTATATTCGCGCATATGCCGTTCATGCCGATTGAAAGAAAAGGGCATCAGCAAAATGGTGATGCCCTTTTAAAATGATCCAAAACATTAAAGATTTTGATGAACTCATGGATGTAAAAGTAATTTTTCCCGACCAGTCGGAACAGACCTTTCCCAGGGGCGTAACCGTTTCCGAGGCCGTCGGAAGCTGGAAGAAAGAAGCGCTTGCCGCCGCCGTCGCAGCCGACGTCAACGGTGTTTCCGTCGATCTGAGTTTTGCGCTCTCGGGCGACGCAAAGGTTGAACCAATTGATATTTCTTCAAAAAAAGGCATTTCCATATTGCGCCACAGCGTTTCTCACGTAATGGCGCAGGCCGTGCAGGAAGTGTTTCAGGGCGCGAAAGTCACCATCGGCCCTTCCATTGAAGACGGGTTTTATTACGATTTTGAATATGCCGAACCGTTTACGCTGGATGATCTTGGGAAAATCGAAAAAAAGATGAAGGAAATTGTCGCGGCCGATCATCCGTTTGTCCGCGAGGAGCTGCCCCGCGAAAAGGCGGCGGAGCTTTTTGCCGCGAAGGGCGAAGACTACAAGGTGGAGCTGATTCGGGATCTGCCGGCGGATGTTTCTGTGGTCAGCCTCTACAAAGACGGGGATTATGTTGATTTATGCCGCGGCCCGCACATTCCGCGGACCGGCATGATCAAAGCCTTCAAGCTGCTGAGCGTCGCGGGCGCCTACTGGCGCGGCGACGAGCGAAACAAGATGCTTCAGCGCATTTACGGCACGGGCTTTGCCGACGAGCAGGCGCTTCAGGATTATCTGACGCTGCTGGAAGAGGCCAAAAAGAGAGACCACCGGAAACTGGGCCGCGAGCTGGATCTGTTTCAGGTCAACGACGAAGCCGGGGCGGGGCTGGTGATTTTCCATCCCAAGGGCATGCTGCTTCGCTATCTTATTGAGGAATGGGAAAGAAAAGAGCATTTGAAGCGCGGTTACGACATGGTGATGGGCCCCCAGATTCTCAAGGTGGATCTGTGGAAGAAATCGGGCCATTTCGATCACTACCGGGACAATATGTATTTCACTGAAGTGGATGAGCAGACTTACGGCATCAAGCCGATGAACTGCCTGTCGCACATGCTGATCTACAAATCAAAAATCCGCAGCTACCGCGATCTGCCGCTTCGGTATTTTGAACTCGGCACCGTTCATCGCCACGAAAAGACCGGCGTTCTCCACGGATTGATGCGCGTACGCCAGTTTACGCAGGATGACGCGCACATCCTGTGCATGCCCGAACAGCTGAACGCGGAAATCCGCGCCATCGCCGACTTTGTCCATTACGCGATGGGCATTTTCGGCTTTGAATATGAAGTGGAATTAAGCACGCGGCCGGAGCACTCCATCGGATCCGACGCGGACTGGGATCTGGCCACAAAGGCGCTGGAAAACGCGCTTGTGGACAACAAAATTCCCTACGAAGTGAACGAGGGCGACGGCGCGTTTTACGGGCCGAAAATCGACTTCAAGCTCAAGGACGCCCTGAAGAGAAAATGGCAGTGCGCGACGATCCAGTGCGATTTCACCCTGCCGGAGAGGTTCGATCTGAGCTACATCGGCCCCGACGGGGAAAAGCACCGCCCCGTGATGCTGCACAGGGTCATCCTGGGGGCGATCGAACGGTTCATGGGCGTTCTCATCGAACATTACGCCGGAGCGTTTCCGGTATGGCTGGCGCCCACCCAGTGCGTTGTGCTGACGGTTACGGACAAGCAGATTCCCTATGCCGAATCGGTGCGCGGCCGATTGGTCGAAGCCGGCATCCGTTGTGAGCCGTATTTCGACAACGACAAACTGGGGTACAAAATCCGCCAGGCGCAGATGCAGAAGGTTCCCTACATGCTGGTCATCGGCGACAAGGAAGTGGCGGCCTGTGCCGTGGCGCCGAGAGCGCGGGACGGCCGGAATCTGGGCGCAATGCCCGTGGATGAATTCATTGCGCTGATTCAAGAAGCGTGCGGGAGCAAAAAGTAGCAATCGACTTTGGGAAGGACAATCCGGGAGGTGCCGTATAGCTAAGGATTTAAGGATCAACCGAGAAATCAAGTCGGCGAACGTCAGAGTCATCAACGAAGAGGGCCAGCCGCTGGGCGTGATCCCGCTGGAGGAAGCGATGGCACAAGCGGAAAGAGCGGCCCTGGATTTGGTGGAAGTGTCGGCCAACGCCGATCCGCCCGTCTGCAAAATCATGGACTACGGAAAGTACCGCTACAAGCAGAGCAAAAAAATCCATGATGCCCGGAAAAGCCAGACGGTGATTCATGTCAAGGAAATCCGATTGCGGCCCAAAACGGAAGCGCATGATCTGCAGGTCAAGATCAAGCACATCAAAAAGTTTTTGGAGCAGCGCGACAAGGTAAAAATATCCATGATCTTCCGGGGGCGCGAAATCGCCTTTACCGAGATCGGCCGCAAAATCATGGAGCAGATCAAGGCGGCGCTGGCCGATGAATGCATCATGGACCAGGAGCCCAGGCTGGAAGGCCGCAGTATGGTGATGATTGTTTCACCGAAAAAATAAATCCGAGGGGATTCAAAAAGAGGTGAGAAGATGCCGAAAATGAAAACACATCGAGGGGCGGCCAAACGTTTTTCCGTGACCGCAAAGGGGAAGGTCAAGCGCAGCAAGGCGTTTGCCAGCCACATCCTCACGAAGAAAACCACCAAAAGAAAAAGAACGCTGAGGAAGGCCGCGCTGGTGCACGGAGCCAACGAAAAAGCCATCAAAAGGCTGATTCCGTATTTGTAGGCCGCCGGGAAAAAAGGAAGTTGTTTCATATCGAAGGAGAGTGAAAGAAAATGGCTAGGATCAAAAGAAGCGTCACCGCCAGGAAAAAAAGAAGAAAAATATTAAAAATGGCCAAGGGATTTTTCGGAGCGCGCAGCCGTCTGCTTCGAACCGCGACCGAAGCCGTCAACAAGGCCATGAGCTATGCCTATCGCGACCGCAGGGGCCGCAAGCGCGAATTTCGCGCGCTGTGGATTGCGCGGATCAATGCAGCCGCCCGCCTGAATCAAATCTCCTACAGCCGCCTCATGGACGGTCTGAAGAAGGCGAATATCGGTCTGGATCGCAAGGTCCTTGCGGAGCTGGCCGTGAACGACCCGCAGGATTTCGCCCGCATTGTGGAAACGGCTAAAGGCGAGCAGGCGGCATGACAGGGGACCTTCAACTTCTGGAAAAGGATGCTCTGGCCGAGCTGGAAAAAGCCGGCGGTGAGGATTCAATTCTGGCGGTGAGAACGAAATACCTCGGCCGCAAAGGCCTTCTCACCGGGATGCTGAGAAATATTTCTTCCGTGCCGGCCGAAGAAAGACGCGTCTTCGGCATGCGCTGCAACGAAGTGAAGGAGCTTCTGGAAAAAAACATCGAAGAAGCCCTGCGGCGCAAGGCCGAGGATCAAAAAGCCGAATGGCTGGCCGCCCAGCAGATCGACGTCACGCTGCCCGGCAGAGGCATTCGCGCGGGCCGCGTTCACCCGGTGATTCAAATCCGCAACGAGATCTGCGGGATTTTCGCCGCTTTCGGCTTTTCAGTGGTCGAAGGGCCGGAAGTCGAGCTGGACTACTACAACTTCGAAGCGCTGAACATTCCCAAGGATCATCCCGCCCGGGATATGCAGGACACCTTTTACATTGAAGACAACATGGTCCTGCGCACCCATACCTCGCCCGTGCAGGTCAGGATCATGGAGAAGGCAAAGCCTCCCGTTCGCATTTTGTCCCCGGGTCGGGTGTACCGGCCGGATTCCGATGTTTCCCACACGCCGATGTTTCATCAGATTGAAGGCTTGCTGGTGGACCGGGGCGTCAGTTTCGGCGACCTGAAGGGCATCCTGACCGCTTTCTTGAGGAAAGTGTTCGGGGAAGGCACGATCCTGCGCTTTCGTCCCAGTTTTTTCCCCTTTACCGAACCGTCCGCGGAGGTCGATATCCGTTGCGTCATGTGCGGCGGCAAAGGATGCCGCGTCTGCGGACAGTCCGGGTGGCTGGAGATTCTGGGCTCCGGCATGGTCGACCCCGCCGTCTTTCAGAACGTCGGCTACGACCCGGAAGTTTATACCGGTTTTGCTTTCGGTATGGGGCTGGAGCGCATCGCCATGCTTAAATACGGCATTTCCGACATCCGTCTTCTTTTTGAAAACGACATTCGATTCCTGAAACAGTTTTAGGAGAATGTGATTGCATGCTGGTCAGTCTCAAATGGCTTAAGGATTATATCGACGTGGAAACGGCTCCCGAGGAGCTTGCGGACCGGCTGACCATGGCCGGTCTGGAGGTGGATGAGATTCGCACGCTCTCCCCCAGATTTTCCGGCGTCGTGGTTGCGAAAATTTTATCCGTCCGGCCGCACCCCAACGCGGACAAGCTTTCCCTGTGCGATGTCACCGACGGCGCGCAGACCTATCCCATCGTCTGCGGCGCCAAAAACATCCATCCGGGCGACATCGTTGCGCTGGCAAAAATCGGCGCAATCATACCCGGCGGCTACACGATCAAATCCACCACGCTGCGCGGAGAAAAATCCGAAGGCATGCTCTGCTCCGAGGCGGAGCTGGAAATCGGCGACGACGCTTCGGGCATTGTGCAGTTGCCGGCCGGCATGACGCCGGGAACGCCGCTGGAAGAGGCCCTGGACCTGAACGACACGGTTCTGGACGTCGGCGTCACCCCCAACCGTTCGGACTGCCTGAGCATGATCGGCATGGCCCGCGAAGCGGCCGCCCTCACCGGAAAGACCCTGAAAATGCCCGAAGGGAAGGTCAGGGAAGCGGCCGAAGACGTGTCGCTGCTCTCGTCGGTAACCATTGAAGATCCGGACCTGTGCCCGCGGTACACGGCGCGGCTGATTCGGAACGTGACCATCGGCGATTCTCCCGTCTGGATGAAAACGAGGCTCGAGGCCGCCGGCTTGCGCGCCATCAACAACGTGGTGGACGTGACCAACTTCGTCATGCTGGAAATGGGGCAGCCGCTCCATGCGTTCGATTTTCACTTCCTGGAAGAGAGGCGCATCGTGGTGCGCAAATCAAAGCCCGGCGAGGAATTCGTTTCACTCGACGGGAAAAGCCGCATCCTTCCCGAAAATACGCTGCTGATTTGCGACGGAAAAAAGCCTGTGGCGATTGCCGGGATCATGGGGGGACTGAATTCCGAGGTCAAAGAAGACACCCGGACGATATTTCTGGAAAGCGCCTATTTCAATCCCTCATCCATTCGCCGTTCGTCACGCCGTCTGGCCATGCCGACGGACGCCGCTTTCCGCTTCGAACGGGGCATTGATCCCGAAGGCGTTATCCGGGCCCTGGACAGGGCGGCACAGCTGATCGCCGATCTTTCCGGCGGCGAGGTCTGCGCGAACCGGCTGGACGAATACCCGGCGAAAATCAAGCCGGTTGAAAACATACTCCTGCGAATGGACCGCGCCGGGCAGGTGATCGGAGTTGCCGTTCCGGCCAGGGAGGCTGTTCGCATTCTGAAGAGCATCGGCATGACGCTGAAGCGCGAGGGCAGGGGAGTCTATCGCGTGACGCCGCCCTCGTTTCGGGTGGATATCGAAAGAGAAATCGACCTGATCGAGGAAATCGCGCGTCTTTACGGTTACGACCGGGTGCCTTCGACGCTGCCGTCCGTCTCAGTGACGGAGCTGGACGCCATTCCCCGCCTGGCGCTGGAAGAGAGAATTCGCCTCCTGCTCACGGGCTTTGGCTATTCGGAAATCATCAACTACAGTTTCACGACGCCCTTTTGCGCGGAAGCGCTCGGCCTGCCGCCGGAAGATGAAAGGCGACGGTTCGTTGTCATCCGGAACCCGCTGACGGAAGACCAGTCGGTCATGCGCACGACGCTGACCTACGGTCTGCTGGAAACCCTGAAGAAGAACATCAACAATGCCTCTTGGAATCTGAAGCTCTTTGAAATAGGACGGACTTTCCTCAGGCGCGGCGATGGCGAGCTGCCGGAAGAAAGAAATATCCTGGCGGCGCTCGCCGCGGGCAAGGCATCGGATGACCTCTGGGGATTGAAAGCCGGTGTTGACTTTTATGATCTGAAAGGCTGCCTGGAAAATATTTTTCAGGATTTGAAGTTCGACTCCATGCGGTTCCGGGCGGAAAAGCCCCAGTCGTATCTGCACCCCGGTCAGTCCTGCGGCGTGTATGCGGATGATGTCCGGATCGGCTCCATGGGAAAAGCGCACCCGGATGTTCTGAAAAAAATGGACATCAAGAGTGACGCTTATGTATTTGAAATTGATCTTGATCTGCTGGGCGCAAAGATACGGCCGCGGGTTCGCTGCAGGGAAATATCCAAGTTTCCTGCGGTTTTGCGCGATGTTGCTTTTGTTCTTCCCTCGTCCATGGAATCCGAAAAAATGCTTGAAATGGTTTTGCGTCAGCGTGAAGATTTGCTTGAAAATGTTTCAATTTTTGATATATACGCGGGCAAAGGTCTTGAAGAAGGAACCAAGAGCCTGGGGCTCAGGTTTTCCTACCGCGCTTTGGACAGAACGTTGACGGATGCGGAAGTCAGTGCCATTCACGACCGAATTGTGAAGGACACGATTCGGCTGACGGGTGCAAAAAAAAGAGCCTAACAGTTTACATGACGTTAAAACGGAGGGATGGACATGACAAAAATTGATATTATACAGAATGTTTACGAAAAACTCGGCTTTTCCAAAAAAGAATCTTCAGATATCGTTGAGTCCGTATTTGACATCATTAAAGACAGCCTTGCCGCGGGCGAACGGGTGAAAATATCGGGTTTCGGCAATTTCATGGTAAAGGAAAAGCGCGCGCGCCGCGGCCGCAATCCCCAGACCGGCGAGGAAATATCCATTACAGCGCGCCGGGTTTTGACTTTCAAATCCTCCCAGGTGCTGCGTAAATCTTTAAACAGTTAGTGCAACGTTTTTTCTGCGCCGCCGGCGCCGGAAAGACTGCCGGCTGATTTGCGGCGGGAACCTTTTTGCGGTTTTTCGCCTGTTCGTGTATTTCTCCGCAAGAGCTCAGGAATCGTATGGACGGCATCATTCCCGACAAAGCCTATTTCCGCATCGGGGAAGTGAGCAAAATCCTCAATGTTGAACCGTATGTCCTTCGCTACTGGGAGACCGAATTCAGGACCGTCAAGCCGGTGCGCACCAGCTCCGCGCAAAGGCTGTACCGGAAAAAAGACGTGGAAGAATTGCTGATCATCCGCAACCTGCTCTACCAGCAGCGTTTTACGATCAACGGCGCCAAAAAACAGCTCATGAAAATCCGCTCCGGAGAGGAAGCCCCGCCCGAGGCCGCTTCCGAGGATAAGCTCGTCCTGATCAAAAAGGAGCTCCAGCGGATTAAAAAGATAATGAGCTGAAAAAGCCGGCTTTCGGATTTCTTCTGCGAAACAAAAAGATTACTTCTTGTTGGCTCTTTTAGAAGCTTTCAGCGGATTGGTCTTTTGCGTTTCCTTGATTTCTATTTTGACGTGCGACGCGGTCGGGCAGTTGCCGGTCAGCCACTTGCTTTTGGGGTCCGGATAGACCTTGCAGTACCGGCCGGTTTCAAATTCGAAAATTTTATTGCATTCTCCGCATTTATCAACGACAGGCTGACAGCTGTTCCCGAAAAAACCGCAGCCCTTTTTGGACATGAAGGCGCATTCCACTCCCTTTTTGACTGTTTCGCAAAGCATGTTGCACAAACCCCCTTACCTGAATTTTCTGTAATGTTGAACGCCGCGGAAAGCGGCGGCCGAACTGGTCTTGAAAACCGGCGTGTCCTTAACAGCAAAAAAACCGGCTGTCAAGAAAAAATAAGGAAAATTGAAACTTGCGGGAGCCCTGATTAAATTGACACAACCCTGCATTTATGTTAGTTCCTTCACCGCGTAAAAGCAGGGAAATAATCAAGATATGCGCGACGGGGGAAGGGAATGAAAAAGGGCTCCTTGCTGAAAATCTTCTGGAGGTCTTTTTTCATTCACGCGGCGCTGAACTTTCGCCGAATGCAGAACCTCGGCTTTGCGTACGCGATGATTTCGCTGCTCAGACAACGGAAAATGCCCGATCGCGAAGCAGAGGAGATGCTGGTCAGACACCTGCAGAGGTTCAGCACGCATCCCTATCTGTCGGCGCCGCTTCTGGGCTCGATCCTGCGGATGGAGGAAGACCGGCCGGACGGTGAAGACGCAGCGCCCATCACGGCCGTGAAGCAGAGCCTGATGGGGCCGTATGCCGCGATCGGCGACGCTTTTTTCTGGGGATCGCTTCGGCCCTGCGCGGGGATCTGCGCCGTCGGACTGGCCTGGCTGGGGTGCGTTTTTGCGCCGCTGGTGTTTCTCTTGATCTATTCGCCGGCGCACCTGCTCGTGAGAGGGCGGGGGTTCTTTGAAGGCTACCGCGGCGGGAAGCAGGGAATCGCGGCGATTCGCGCAATGGATCTTCCAGGCGTGACAGGCCGCATTCGCTGGCTGGCCCTGGCGGCCCTGATCGCGGGCAGCCTCTTGGCTTTACAGGCCGGTTTCCGGGGTGCGTCTGCGTTTGGCGTTGCGGCGGCCATGCTCGCCGCGCTTTTGCTCTGCTGGTGGCTGGTGAAACGGGGCGTATCGCAAACCTACATTCTGTATGGCGCCGCGGCGCTTTTTATGATTTTTTCGACAAGAGGGTTGTGGCTGTGCTGGATATGAAAACCTTTACCTTGAAAAACAAGCTGGGCATGCATGCGCGCGCGGCCGCGCTGTTTGTTCGGATTGCCCAGAAATACCGCTCGGATATTGTCATTGAACGCAACGGGCAGACCGTCAACGGGAAGAGCATTCTCGGAATTCTGACGCTGGCCTGCCCGATGGGCGGCCAGATTACCGTCAGCGCCAGGGGCGATGACGCCGATGGAGCGCTTGCCGAGCTGGAGGCGTTGATTGAAAATAAATTCGGAGAAGAATAAAAACAGCAGATGATGTCAGACCAGGGAAAGAAAACTTTTGTTCTCAAGGGGATAGGCGTTTCCCCGGGCGTGGTGATCGGCAAGGTGTACCGGTTTGACCCGCTGGACGCGCAAATATCATTTTACAAGCTGCACAGCGAGGATATGGTTCCGCGGGAAATTGAGCGCTTCAAAAACGCGCTGAAAGAGTCCTCGCGGCAGCTTCTGGAAATTCAGGAAAACCTGAAGAAGACAAAAGTGACGGAGCCGCTCTATATCATCGACGTCCACATTTTGCTTCTCTCGGATAAAAAATTCATCAGCCGTACGATCAAATACATCCGCCGCATGGGCGTCAACGCGGAATGGGCGCTGCGCATGACCCTGGACCATTACAAGCAGATTTTTGAAGGCCTTGAGGATGTTTATATCAGCGGCCGCATCAGCGACGTGCAGTATGTGATCCAGAGGATTCTGCGCAATCTTTCCGGCGAAAAACACGAAATTGTCTGGGATGTCGGACAGGAAGGCGTCGTGATTGTCTCCCATGACCTGTCCCCCGCCGACACGGCGCAGATGAAGATGGATAAAATCGTCGGTTTTGCCACCGACAGCGGCGGCCGGACGTCCCACACGGCGATCGTGGCCCGCTCCATGGAATTGCCCGCCGTCGTCGGGCTGGATAATGTCACCCGCTTTGTCCGCACCGGCGACGACATTATCGTGGACGGCACGTCGGGGCTCGTGGTGGTCAATCCCTATCCCGACATGCTCAAAAGGTATGAGGAAAAGAAGCGCCACTACGATGCCGCCAAGGATGAATATCTGAAATACGCCCGCAAGCCGGCCGTGACGGTGGATGGCTACAGCGTGAAAATCGGTTCCAATATTGAATTTGTCGAAGAGATCCCTTCGGCGGTGTCGCACGGGGCGGAGCACGTCGGGCTGTACCGGACGGAATTTCTCTATATCTACCGCGATGAACTGCCGACGGAAGAAGATCACTTCAATAACTACCGGCAGGTGGTCGAGGAAAAAAACTTTTCCTGGGCGACCATCCGCACGTTTGATCTGGGCGGCGACAAGTTCACCAAATATCAGAAGCATGCCAGGGAGCTGAATCCGCAGATGGGCCTGCGGGCCATCCGCTTCTGCCTGAAGGAAATCGAGATTTTCAAAACACAGCTTCGCGCGATCTGGCGCGTCAGCGCGCTGGGCAGGGTGAAAATTTTATTCCCGATGATTTCCGGCATGGAGGAAATCCGGGAAGCCAAGCGGCTGCTGGAAGAGACTCGCCGGGAGCTGCTGGCCCAGGGGGCGCCGATCGCCGACCGGATGGAAATCGGGGCGATGATTGAAGTGCCGGCGGCCGCCGTGATTGCCGACCAGCTGGCGACGGAAGTCGATTATTTCAGCATCGGCACCAATGACCTGATTCAGTACGCGCTGGCGATTGACCGCTCCAATGAAAGGGTCACCTACCTCTACGAGCCCCTGCATCCGGCCGTTCTGAGGCTGATCAAACGCATCGTGGACTCGGCGCACAAGGCCGGCATTCGCGTGGCCATGTGCGGAGAGATGGCCGGCGATCCTCTTTGCTGTCCGATCCTTCTGGGGATGGAGCTGGACGAACTGAGCATGAACCATCTGGCCATTCCCCGCATCAAGAGAATCCTTCAGCAGTCCAGCCTGGAGGAATCCCGAAAGCTTCTGGAGAAGGCCCTGTCCTACAACAACGCCGCCGAAGTTCGGGCCTGCGTCCAGGACTACATGACCCGGCGTTTTCCCGATGAGATTCAGAAGAGGGAACTGTAGGCGCCGGACGCGAATCCCGGGCCCGGCAAACGAAGAGACTGGAGAGTATGAGCGAAAAAACGCCCACGGAAACCGGACGGCCGGAAGAGAAATATTACTCCGGCTGCATGTATGCCGATCAGGATCTCTGGCGCTTTCATGCCGCCAAGGCCTATCTGTCGCGGGTTTCCATCGCCGACGAGGATGTCCAGGCGCTGAAGGATCTTGCCGGCAAGGGGGCCGTGGTTTACGCCATCAAGCAAAGAAGCAAACTCAACAGCCTGATCCTGGCCGAGGTGACCGCGCGCAAGGGCCTGCCCATGCCGGTATACAGCCACGGCGTCAACATGTCTTTTTGGCAGCCGCTCTCCAAGATGATGAAGTTCCTCTGGTCTTCTTTCCTGCGCCGCTTCCGGAAAAACGAGATCGCCCGCCAGGGGAAGCTCGAATTCCTCGCCGGAAAAGTCGCCGCCCGGGAAAGCGTCATCATTCATCTGGGAGAGTCGGAGTTTATCGAAAGCCGCGCCTCCGAGGATGCCATTGCCGGCCTGATGAACCTGCAGGCCGGCCTCCCGTTTCCCATCTACATCGTCCCGGTGCTCGTGGCGTACGGCCGGCGACGGGAGAAGGAGGATGAAAGCCTTTTCAACATCCTTTTCGGCCAGACGGAGCACACGGGAACGATGCGCCGTCTCATCACGTTCATACGCTATTCCAAGCAGGCCTTTATCCTTCCCGCCGAACCGGTTCATCTGCCGGAGTATCTGTCCGCGAACAGTCTTTTGACCAAAAATGAACTCGTAATGGATTTGCGCGGAGAGCTGATTGACCGGATCGAAGAGGAAAAGACTTCCGTGGTCGGACCGGCGCTGAAATCGCGCGAAGCCATGATGGGCATGGTCATGCACGATCCGAAGCTGAACGGGTTCCTGGATGAATACGCCCGGAACAACAAAAAAGACCGGGCTGGCCTGGCCCGGGACGTCCGCCGCTATCTGAACGAAATCGCGTCGGATTACCGGGAAACGTTCGTGGAATTGTGGGACAAGGTTCTGACCTGGCTGTGGAACACGGTGTATGACGGCGTGTCCATCGACTCCGAAGGGCTGGCCAACGTGCGCAATATTTCCAAGAAAATGCCGTTTGTCATTATTTCCTGCCACCGCAGCCACATCGATTATCTGCTGTTGTCCTATGTTTTTTACAAAAACAACATTCAGCTTCCGTTTATCGCCGCGGGAAACAACCTTTCTTTCTTCCCGCTGGGGTATATTTTCCGACGGTCCGGCGCGTTTTTTCTGCGGAGGAGCTTTCGCGGCAACGAGGTTTATGGAGAGGTCTTTTCCAAATATATGGCCATGCTGCTTCAGGAAGGTCTTCCGCTCGAGTTCTTTATCGAGGGCGGCCGAAGCCGCACCGGGAAAATGGTGATGCCCAAATACGGGCTTTTGTCCATGATTATTCAGGCCTATCAGGACAAGTATTGCGAGAATCTGGCCGCGGTGCCCGTGTACATCGGCTATGACCGCGTGATTGAGGAAAAGTCCTATCTGAAAGAGCTCTCCGGCGCGCCGAAGGTTCAGGAAAATACCGTTGAAATCATCAAATCCACGAAAATCCTGCGCAAACGATACGGCCGCGTGTATGTCAACATCGGCGAACCGATCGTTTTGAAGGACTATCTGGCCGCTCAGGAAAAGTCCATGGACGAAATGACCGTGGAGGAGCGCCAGAGCCTTTATCGGAAAATCGGCTACGAAGTGGTTCTGGAAATCAATAAAGTCTCCGTGGTTACGCCGTTTGCGCTGGTGGCCTCCGGCCTTTTGAGCCACGACCGGCGCGGCATTTCCCACGAGGAGCTGCGGGGCATCTTAAATGAATTTTACGAATATCTGTCCACCCGGCACGTGAAATTTACCGACACCTTCGCGAACCGGGATCGGGCCATCACGGATGCCTTGAATATCTTTGACGCGACGGATATTATTTCCAGGATTGAAGCGGATGAAGAGGAAGAGGAAATGCAGGAGGTGGTCTATTCCCTCACCGACGCGAAAAGGCTGAACCTGGAATATTATAAAAACAACATTCTTCATTTTTTCATCCCGCTGTGCTTCATGGCGACCTCCATGGTGAAAAACCCTGAAGACTCCATTTCGCTGGCAAAGGTTATGGGAGACTACCGGTTTTTGAAATGGCTTTTGTGGAATGAGTTCATTTTTGACGAGAACCGGGAGGATGCTGATGACGTGCAGGAGGTTCTCACATACCTGCACTCGAGATCCATGATTCTGACCTCAAGGCGCGACGGCGAAGCCTGGGTGGAAATCAAAAGCAGGGGAGGGGTCAGGCTCAAACCTTTTGCCGGCCTGATCCACAACTACCTCGAGTCCTACTGGATTGTCATCCGCAGCCTGGTTTATCTGAAAAAGCAGCCTCTTTCGAAAAAAGACTGGCTGGCCAAGATCCGCTCGCTGGGAGACCGGATGTTCCGCAAGGGGGAAGTCCTGCGCGCCGAAGCCCTGTCGCAGGCCAACTATCAGAATGCCATCCTGTTTTTGGAGAGCGCGGAAATGATCGTATCCCAGGCCGGGGAAGAAAAGAGCGGCAAAAGAGAAACCGTTTACAGCCTGGCGAACAACCGGGCGCAGTTGGAAGTGCTGAGGCGACGCCTGTTCAAATTCCTGTAAATTCCCGCAGAAAAGACCCCTGTAGAAAAGAATTGACAAACGAGGGAAAAAGTAGGAAAAAAGAACCGTTTTTTCGTGAATTTTATTAACCGATCATTCAGGGAGGATGATATGTCAAAACGCATGAAAATCGTTATAGCGTTTGTATTGATTATGCAAATGGTCATCCCGTATCCGGTCTATGCCGCCACGGTGGGAAGATTCACCTCGGTGGTGGGCAATGTCATCCTGACCAGGGACGGCAAAGACTACAAGCCGGTGGTCAATTCAGCCGTCAAGGAAAAGGATATCCTTGTAACGGGTGCCAACTCTTCCGCGGTCATGACTTTTATCGACGACAGTACCATTGCCCTGTCTCCAAAAACGCGAATGCAGGTCAGAGAATTCGGCGTGGAGGGAAAAGCCAGAAAGGGAATCTTTTCACTGTCGATTGGAAAACTGGTGGCCAACGTAACCAAATTTATCGGCGGGAAGAACAAGTTTGAGGTTCATTCGCCCACGGCCGTCTGCGGTGTTCGCGGCACATTCTTCGGAGTGGAAGTGGCCATGGCAGGGACCGTCATGACGACGACCGCGACCTGTACAACGGGCGCCCTGTCCGTGTCCGCTTTGTCGGCGACCGGCGCCATCATGGCGACTTCCGGCATTGTCGCGGGTCAGACGGCGGTTATTACCTCTACGGGCATCACCGTCGGCGCGGCAGGAGCGGCGGCAGGCGCAGGCGCAGCGGCGGGAACCGCAGGTACAACCGGCGCGGCGGGAACGGGAGCGGCAGCCGGTACGGCAGGCGCAGGCGCAGGCGCAGCGGGCGCTGGCGCGGCAGGAGCGGCGGCAGGTGCAGGCGCAGCGGCGGGCATCGGCGCGGGAACGATTGCCGCAGCGGCAGTGGTTGCAGCGGCGGCGGTCGCGGCAGTGGTTGCGACGACGGGGACTACGGATTCTACTCCCACGCATACAACGCCGGCGCACCCATAAGAATAAATCTTATTGAATGGATTCAGTCCCCCTTTCACCGGACGTTCATCGCCGGTGAAAGGGGATTTTTTTATACCCGGAAAGCGGCGGAATGACCAAAAAAGATTCTAAACTTTTCCTGCATTTGAAAAAATGGCTGGAAAAAGCGGTTCTGGACTACGGCATGATTGAAGAAGGAGACCGGGTTCTGGTCGGTGTTTCCGGCGGGGCGGACAGCTTCGCCCTTTTGGATCTGCTCGGCTCGCCGATGATTTTTGTTCCGCAATTTTCCTGGACCGCCGTATACATTGACATGGGCTTTGATCCGGGCTTTGTGGCGTATCGATTGCTGGAAGAATATTTCCAGACGCACCAACATCCGTATGTAATGGAAAAAACAGACATTGGGACGATTTCTCATTCTGATTTCAACCGGAAAAATCCGTGCTTTCTGTGTTCCCGTCTGCGCCGGAAAAGAATTTTTGAAATTGCGGATGAAAAGGGCTGCAATAAAATCGCGTTTGCCCACCACAAGGACGATATCATTGAAACGCTTCTCATCAACCTGTTTTACGGCCGGGAAATCAGCACCATGATGCCGAATCAGCCGATTTTCGGCGGCAAGCTTCATATTATCCGTCCGCTGGCCTATTTGAGCGAAGCGCTGGTAAAAAAGTACAGCCGTGAGCGGCAGTTCCCGGCGGTTAAAAACGCCTGCCCGACGAGCGGAAATTCGCGCCGAAGCTATATCAAGAAATTGCTGGATCAGCTCGAAATTGACAATCCGGACATCCGTCACAATATTTTTACGGCTATGAGCCATGTGAAGCCGGACTACCTCATGCCGGGAATAAAAAAATAATCAACGCTCTTTCCCTCCTTTTGCAGCCGCCTGAAGGCGGTGCGAGGAGGACAGAGTGTGTTTTAACAGTGGCAATAAACAAAATTTAATGTAGAATCAAATCATGTCAAAGGATAACGCGGCCCATAAACTTATCGCGTCCAACAAGTTCGCAAGAGTCAATTACGACATTGACGACGTCTATGAGGCGGGTATGGTCCTGTCCGGCACTGAAGTGAAGGCCCTGCGCGCCGGGAAGGCCAATCTCAAAGACAGCTATGCGGTTGTCAAAGACAGCGAAGTCTATCTGCGTGATATGCATATCAGCCACTACGATTTCGGCAACCGGGCCAACCATGAACCTTTGCGGCCGCGCAAGCTGCTTTTGCACAAGCGCGAGATCCGCAAATTGTACGGAAAAACCCGCGAAAAGGGATTGGCGCTGGTGCCGCTGCGGCTGTATTTCAAAAACGGCATGGTCAAGGTGGAAATCGGCGTCGGCAAGGGAAAGAAAATGCACGACCGCCGCGAGGACATCAAGCAGCGGGAAGAACGCCGATCCATCGCCCGGGATTTCAAATCCAAGCGGATTAGAGTTTAATTTTTTTATCTCTTGCCAATGCCGCGGCGGCGGGTAAGGAAACGAGCTGCGAATGACGAGATGCCTGAGGCGAGGTTTTATGAAAGGCAAGAAAGTCAGCGAAAGCAGAGTGATGATGGGGCAGGGGATGAACCCGGAAAACGCCAATCCTGCCGGCAATGTCCATGGCGGAGACATCATGAAACTGATTGACACAGCCGGCGGCATCGCGGCAACACGCCATGCAAGGGCGCATGTCGTGACGGCCTCCATTGACCGGATGGATTTCCATCACCCGGTTTACATCGGGGATTTTTTAATCCTCAAAGCCTCCGTCAATTTTGTCGGCAAGACATCCATGGAAGTCGGCGTCCGCGTGGAGGCGGAAAATCCCATTTCGGGGGTAAAACGCCATACCGGCTCCGCCTATCTGACCTTTGTGGCGCTGGATGCGAACAAAAAGCCGATGCAGCTGCCGCCGTTGATTCTGGAAACGGAAGAAGAGCGGCTTCGCAACGCGGAAGCGTCCGAGAGGAGACAAATGCGGTTGGCGGAAAAGAAAAAAGAGAAGAAAAAGCACGAAAAGTGAGATTGGCGGTTGCCGCCGCTTTTCTTTGACAAACCGCCTTTTGAGGATTATAGTATAAACAAATAAAAAAAGGGGGGCGTAACGGTTTCGACGGGGACATTTGAAGTTGTAGAAGCGTGCCGAGGTTCCTACAGGCCTCGTTAAACAGGTAGGAAACATATAATCGCAGACAACTACGATTACGCTTTAGCCGCTTAGACGGCTAACGTTCCACAAGGCCTGCCTGTCGGCCGAACTGGGACGTCATTAAAGACAGGATTGCCAAACTTCATGCCTGGGGAAGGGCGGCGAAACCTTACAGGATAGCGCGGTGAGATCCGGCCTTAGGGAGCAAGCCAGCGTGAAGGTTCTAAAACGAAGGCTACGCACGTAGAAGCTCCAGCGGAAGGTTTTCGGACGCGGGTTCAATTCCCGCCGCCTCCACCATTTAGAAATCCAACAAAGTCCAAAGAAGTACAGAAACCCGTTAGAAATAGCGGGTTTTTTGTTGATTATTGTCCAAAGGGGGATTATGTATTCGAAAAAATGGGTGTTTGGATCCTGCGAACTCAAGAAAGAAATTGAAACAGGTGCGAAAAGCCGGTAGGAATATCGGAATCAATGACATTAATGATCTATATGCCAGGAGGCCGCAATGAACATCACTAAACTTGTTGAACAAAAACAAAAAGTTGGCGCATGGGTTGTTTTGACCATCTGTATCCTGCTTTCTGCGGCATCGATCATCACCGCTTCTCTCGCCCAGAGAGATTTCGGCGCTGTGGCGGTATCGGATGTCTATTTTAAAAATGTCAACGGCGTCATAGTGCGGGCAAAGCTTTTTGTCCCCGATGGCGCAACGCGCGACAATCCCATGCCCGGCATGGTTTACATTCACGGCTACCAGAACAACCGCGAAACGGGCGACGCCTATTCCATCGAGACCGCACGACGCGGGATCGTGGTGCTGAACATTGATGCGATCGGACGCGGACACTCCGGCCTGCCGGGCGAGCCTTCCGATCCCGGGTTCGATCCTACTTACGGCGGCAAAAGCGCGGTGGCCTATCTTAAATCGCTTGTTTATGTCCGAACGGACGCGGTCGGGATCATGGGACACAGCCTTGGCGCGGAAATGGCCTACCTCGTTGCACTTGACGACCCGACGCTTGCGGCGACCGTTATCACGGGATACGGCTACACGGCGGAGGCAACGCCCGCCATGCCGCGCAACATGCTTATGATCATCGGCCGGTACGATGAATTTCGCGGCAGGATGACCGGGACGCGGAGTATCGAAAAGGAGTGGATGGCCACGAAGCGGACATCGAAGGCCTTTGGCATTGCCCATCCGGAACTATCCACCACGTATGGGGATTTCAGCAAGGGAACCGCCCGTCGCGTGTTTGTGCCCCGCATTACCCACGTGCAGGAATCCCACAACGCCTGCGCCATTACCGAAACGGTCGAATGGCTGAAATCGGCATTGAATCCCCCGCCCGCAAAATGGATCGATGCCCGCAGCCAGATCTGGCAGGTTAAAGAGTGGGCGACTCTGGTTGCGATGCTTGCAGGATTCGCGTCGCTTTTTCCGCTGGCCCTCATCCTGATCCGTCTTCCTTTCTTTGCCGCGATACGCCGCACCCGCCGGGACCGCTATGAATGCACCATGAAGGATTACACACTCTATGGATCCGTGAACGGCATCATCATGTGGCTCTATCTGCCGCTGATTCTGGTGCTCTTCGGCATACACAAATACCTTGTGCCGATACACCATGCCTTCCCCATGATGATGGTCAACGCCATCGTCTGGTGGCTGCTCTGGGTCAACGTCATCGGACTGGTTCTTTTCCGACGGTGGTATAAAAAACGGGCGCAGACGCAGGGCGTCATGCTTTCGGACCTGGGCGTTTCTTTTTCCGACGCCGGCTTTCATCTTGACCGCCGGGCCCTGATAAAAGTTTTTATTCTGTCCGCGTTGCTTTTTGGTTTTATGTACGCCGTGGAGTTTGCCGCCGAAAAAGCATTCCTCGTCAACTACCGCTTTGTCTATCCGTTTATGAACGACCTGACGCCGTATCGCGCCTTGATGATGCTGCTCTACTGGCCCTTTGTCCTGTTTTGTTTCCTTGTAACCGGCGCCTTTCTCCACGGCCAGCTACGACGCCCCTCCGATAACGGATGGCTCACGACGTTTGCGGCGCGCTCAGCATACGCCGGTCTCGCTTTGTGCCTGCCGCTGATTCTGTTTCTGGCTGTTCAGTATGTTCCGTTATTCACCACCGGGTTCATTCCGTTGGTGGGGCCCAACGGCCTCTTTGTGGCGTTTGTCATCAACCTGTTTCCCGTCATACTTCTTTTTGCGATTACCGCGGCGCTCTCGACATGGCTGCACCAGCTGACGGGCACGGTGTACGCGGGCGCGATACTCAATTCGCTCATCATCACCTGGGTGTTTGCTTCGTCGCAGGTCATCGCCCCCATACCGGTATAAAAGAGAGGGCAGGGGGCAATGATGAGCGATCCGCTATTTCATTTTTTTGCTTGAGGCCATTCATGCTTTACATCAGCAGCCCCATTAATGCATTGCTGGAAGGATTTTACCGGGATGATATCACGTTCGAGATGTTGAAAGAGAAGGGGGATTTCGGCATCGGAACGTTCAACAACCTGGACGGGGAAATGATCGCTCTCAACGGTTCCTTTTTCCAGCTCGACCTTGACGGAACCGCCTTTCCCGTGGACGGAAAAATGAAAACCCCGTTTGCCGTTCTTTGCCATTTCAAGCCGATGCTTACCGAAGAAATCATCGGGCCGTTATCCGGTGCGACATTCATGGAGCGTCTGCGGCATATTCTTCCGTCCGACAATATGTTTTATGCCATTCACATGGCAGGTTCGTTTGCGTCGGTCGAGACGCGCTCCGTTCCGCGAACCGAAAATTACCGTCCGCTGGCGGAAGCGACGCATGACCAGAAAATCCGTCATTTCGAAAATATTGAAGGCCATCTGGTCGGATTTTACACGCCTTCCTTTGTTCCGTCCGTCAGTGTGCCGGGATACCATTTTCACTTCATCGACAAGACCCTGTCGGCGGGCGGCCACCTTCTGCGGTGCGAACCAAACCATCTGGACATTCAACTGCAGATTTTTTTCAGCATGGAGCTGACGCTTCCCAAGACGCTGGATTATCTCACGGCGTCCTTTGAACGAAACGCGCGGGAGGATTTGAAAAAAGCGGAACGCTGATTATTGAAGCAAGGTCTGGCTTCACTCCCAATGCTTTTCCCGGTTGATCCGTTATTTGATGCCGGACTTTCTGGTTTCATGAAAACGAACCCGGCGGCGTCCTCTTCTACGGTTTTTACCTTGACACTCCGCGTGGAAATTCCTATAGTTCGCGGCGAAAAAACGTCCGCCGCCAATGGAAGCGCGGGGACCGGGGACAAATGAGATGAATGACTCAAATAAAAAGAGGGAGCACTGGGCAACCAGGGCAGGATTCGTTCTTGCCACGGCGGGATCGGCCGTCGGATTGGGAAACATCTGGCGATTTCCCTACATGACGGGCGAACATGGCGGTGCGGCCTTCATATTAATCTATCTGGTGGCCGTCTTGCTTTTGGGTTATCCCCTGGTTGTCAATGAAATGGTCCTGGGTCGCGCGGCCCAGCGGGATCCCGTCGGGGTTTTTAAGGTTCTTGCCCCGAACAGCCCCTGGTGGCTGGTGGGAGCGCTGGGTGTTTTCACGGGCTTCATTATTCTTTCCTACTATGCCGTCGTCGCCGGCTGGTCGATGGCCTACATATACAAGGTAGTTGTCGCCACGTCCGTTCCGGGAATCGATCATGCCCGTGTTTTTCAGGATCATATCGGCAGCTTATGGGAGCCGATTCTCTGGCAGGCCCTGTTTCTGATCCTGACGGTCGGCATTATTGCCGCCGGTGTCGTTAAAGGCATACAGCGATGGTCCATGGTTTTGATGCCTCTTCTCTTCGTGCTTTTGCTGATTTTAATTGTCCGGTCGGTGACGCTCCCGGGCGCTGGAGAGGGTCTTGCCTACTACCTGCATCCGGATTTCAGCAAAGTGACGGGACGGACGCTGCTGGCCGCCCTGGCGCAGGCATTCTTTTCTCTGAGTCTGGGAATGGGCGCCATCATGACCTATGGAAGCTATCTGGACGACAAGGATGAAATTCCGTCCAACGCCATGATGGTGGCGGGGCTTGATACCGGCGTAGCATTGCTGGCCGGATTTGCACTGTTTCCCGCCATTTTTGCCCTGGGGTTCGAACCGGGCGCGGGGCCGGGGCTCGCCTTTATCACACTGCCGGCCGTCTTCTCGCACATGCCCCTGGGCGCCTTTTTCGGGGTTCTTTTCTTTGCTTTGCTGGCCATTGCCGCCCTGACGTCCGCCATTTCCCTGCTGGAGGTTGTGACCGCCTGGCTGATGGATGAAAAAGACTGGTCCAGAAGAAGAGCCGCCGCCGCCATGGGACTGGTCATTTTTATCGTGGGTCTTCCGGCGACGCTGGGATACAGCGTCCTGAAAGATTTCTCTTTTCCGGGATTGAACAAGGATCTGCTTGACACCTACGACTGGATTTCCAACAGCATCTTTCTGCCCCTGGGCGGCTTTTTCATGGCCATTTTCACCGGCTATGTGTGGGACGCCAAACATGCGATTGCCGAGGTCAATAAAGGCCACAAACGGTTCAGGATCGGTATGTGGTGGGCTTTGCTGATTCGGTATGTCGTTCCCGTACTGATTTTCTTCATCATGGCGGTGGGAATCTACGACACGTTTTTCAGGTAAACGGTCTGCCGCCGAACAGGAGGTTTAGCGTTTGAGCCCTCGTTCCGGTGTGAGCAAGAATCTTTTTAACGCGCAGGATCTGCGCCGTATCCGATCGCTTGGCCTTCGGCCGTCCGATGTGAAAAAACAACTGAAAGGCTACCGGCGCGGATTCAGCTCTTTGACGCTTGTACGCCCCTGTGTTCCGGGTGACGGCATTCAGTCCCTGAGCCCCGCGGAACGCAGGCGCCTCATTCGGCTTTATGACGCCGAGGCCTCCGGCTGCAAAATGGTAAAATTTGTTCCAGCGTCGGGCGCGGCCAGCCGCATGTTTGCTCTGTGGTATGCCGCATCGGAGCGCGGGACTTTCGGCAGTGATGAGCTGGACCGGTCTTTTTTTCGCGATTTGCGTCAGATGCCTTTTTACCCCTTCTTGAAACAAAGCGACTCCACGCGCCGGATGATTAGAAGGAGAGACGTCAGGAGCGTTCTGCAAAGCATTCTTTTCCCATCCGGGTTGGATTTCGGCGGGCTTCCCAAAGCGCTCATTCCCTTTCACGCCTACCGAAGCGGAGAAGTCCGGACGGCGCTGGAGGAACACCTGCGGGAAGCGGCGGACCTCATTACGGACGGGCGCGGAGTCTGCCGGCTTCATTTCACGGTTTCCGCCGGGCATGTCAAACCCGTGAAAACTTTTCTGCAATCCTGCGTTCCCCGGCTTGAAGAAAGCCGCGGCGTTCGTTTTCGCGTGGATTTGTCCGTGCAGTCCCCCTCGACCAGCATTGTTGCCGCCGACGGTCATCACCGGCCTTTCCGGGATGAAGAAGGCGGCCTGGTCTTCCGTCCCGGCGGACACGGCGCCCTTTTGCAAAATCTTCAGCGGATCGACGCCGATCTTATTTTTGTCAAAAACATCGACAATATTCCGCCGGAATTCCTGCAGAAGAAAATTCTGCCCTGCAAAAAATTGCTGGGAGGATTGATGCTGGAGACGCGGCGGCAGGTTTATTCCTGCCTGAAGCGGCTGGAACGGAAGGATCTTTCCCTGACGGATCTCCAGGCCGTTTCGGATTTCTGCCGCGATGCGCTGCATAGCGACCTGCCCAAAGGATTTCAAAAGCTGAAGGCGGAAGAACAAAGACAGTGGCTGTTTCGGCTCCTGAACCGGCCGTTGCGAGTATGCGGCATGGTCAGAAACGAAGGAGAGCCGGGCGGCGGGCCCTTCTGGGTTCTGGAAAAAGATCAATCCCGGACCCTGCAGATCGTGGAATCCGCCCATGTCGATTTCAATGTTCCCCAACAGGCGGGCATCTGGCTTGAGGCTTCCTACTTCAATCCGGTCGATATGGTCTGCTGTATCAAAAATTATCGCGGGGAAAAATTTATTCTGGATGACTACGTCAACCGGGACGCCTATCTGATCAGCCCCAAGACGGAGAAGGGACGCGAGCTTCTCGCGCAGGAGCTGCCCGGCCTCTGGAACGGGGGCATGGCCTTTTGGAATACCATTTTTGTCGAGCTTCCGCTCGCGGCTTTCAATCCCGTGAAGACCATTTACGATCTTCTGCGTCCGCAGCACCGGACCGGCAGGGCCGTTAAATCATCCATCGTTCCGACACGTCCGGAGAAACGGCCCGCGCCGTGAGGATGGCGGATTGGCCGCCGCGCCGGCACGTGACGCGGGCTTCCTTGTCTGACGGGGCGTCGGAATAACGGACGCACAGCGAGGCGGCTGCGCCCTGAGACGCTTCACTGCCGCCGGGGGCCAGAACGAGCGGACCGGGGAAGTCGGCCATCAGGCAGACCAGGTCGTTCTCCGCCGCAAGCTCCCGCAGGGCTTCATTGTCGGACTGATTCCTGCCGACGATGATTTTGCCGGCTTCGGGAACGCGGAAGTGACGTCCGTATTTCAAGAGTTCATAGTCGCGGACTTCGCGGTCCTCTCCGTGCAGCATCAAATCGCGCAGACGCCTTGCAAACATCGGGTCCGTCAGCAGGCAGCCTCCGGCCGGCGGCGGGTAATGCGAAATCCCGAAGGCTTCCGCCAGGCGCATCTGCTCTTTCCGTCCGCGTCCTGAAATAGCCAGCAGGCGCGACCGGTCGATTTTTCCTTCCAGCTCCGCCTGGATCGGATCCAGCAATTGGGCGGAAAGAGGCCGAAGGATATCATCGGCGTAGCCGGAATTTTTTGCAACCATACGCAGCGATTGCCGCGTCTGGGACATGGGGCGCTGTCCAAGGACCTCGCCGGTCACGAGAAAATCCGCGCCCGTCTGCTCCATCTTTCCGCCCGCGATCTTGAGCATCAGCGTGTGGCAGTCGATACAGGGATTCATGTTTTTGCCGTAGCCGTAGCGCGGCGATTTCAGCATTTGCAGATGTTCGCCCGTAATGTCCTGCACCAGCAGGGGCAGACGGATTCGATCGGCCGACGCTCTGGCTTTGACGGCGTTGAAGAAAGGCGTCGTGAAGGTCAGACCGGCAACATCAATTCCCTGCTGCTGAACCAGCCGGACGGCCAGAATGCTGTCGAGTCCGCCGGAAAAAAGGGCAATGGCCTTGATGCTCATGAAGTTTCCTTATTGAAAAAGCGCGGCGGGATATTTTCCGCAGCGCTATCGTGCAATTTATCGACAGAAGCGGCGCGCTAATACCGGATCAGCGTTGCCGACCACGCTTCCTTCATCAATCCCAGCAGATCATGATCGACGTCAAAAGGAACCGCGTAAACGTCCTCGTCGTTCTTGATCTTGATGCCTTTAAAACCGATGGTGTAGGGCGGCTGATCATGGTCCGCGCCGGAAAATAAAAAGTAGCCGGACGCGAAAGGGACGTTCACGCCTCGAAGAATCTTTTCCAGGTTCGTCGCGGGATCATCCCGGTCGGAAATGAAAATGAGTTCGTGGCCCGTTTTCCGAAGGACGTGAATGAATTCCTGCGGCGGGGTTCTGGAAAAAACCACGGTTTTCCTGCCGCCCTGTGAAACCAGGATGTCCGCCTTGATCGACAGGTTGAAGCCGTCCTTTTCAATATTGAATACCCGGATTTCCACGTTTCTATCGGCGGGCAGCTTCAGATACGAAAGCATTGCGAAGCCAAGATCGGCGGCCGGCGATTTGGGCAAAACCGTCAGGGGAGGGAGGGAATAAAGTTCCTCCCGCGGAGCGACAAGACCCGAGACGGGGGAAAACTCCGTGACGGCCAGGGAATGAGCCCGGGCAAGGCGCGTGACGGCCCGCGGCAGAATATCGCGGTTTTGGTAAACCAGTCTCAGCCCCTGGACCGTCTCTGATGGCCGAACCTTGCTTTTCCGGTTGATCAGCCAGTCCGCGGGAATTTCCACATCCGGCTCGGATCCCAGGGCGATGGGTTTCCCGGCTTTGATGATTTCGTAGTCTTTGCTTTTTGCAAATATTTTTTTCAAAAGGACGATGACGTCGTCCTTCGCGTCCATTTTGACGATGTGCAGGTTGCTCCACGCGCCGCCGATCAGTTTTTTTAAAGAAGCACTGGACCGGTTTTTCATCTCCAGAAAGACGGTGGTCTGATCATCGAGCTCCACTACGGGGATGGCGGAACAGTCAATCGTGAGCTGGGCGGTCCTGGAGATCGGCAGATAGTAATTGCCTTTGGTCATCAGGTTTCCATGCATTTGCGTCAGAATGTGCCTGATGATCTCCAGCCTTGCGCCGGGGGAGAGAGAGGCGGCCGATTCTGTTCTTTCGGCCGGCGCGGGCTGTTCTTCCGGCATCGCCGCGGCGGCAGTCTGCTCATCACCCGTTTGCGCCGGTCGACCCTCTGACAAAGGCGGCGGGGCCGGCACCGCCTCATCCATGCCGGGCCGGACGGAAGGCGCCGGTCCTGTTCCGGCCTGCATTCGGGCCTGGGGAAGTCGAAGGATCTGGCCCACATACAGGAGATTGGCGTCCTTGATGGATGGATTTAATTCTTTGATTCGAAGCATGGCCTGCTGCGTTTTGGTCGGAATGTTCAACTTCCGCCGAACAATGCGGATGAGATAATCGCCCTTTTTGACACGATAAGTCGGGTATCCGGACGCCGCCGATGAAAGATCTTCCGTTGCATCCCCCCGGGCTTCTTCCCCGGCGCCGGCGATGCTTTTCGAAGGAAGCGCGATCTTTTGGCCGGGGTATATTTTGTCCCAGTCTTTGATCCGAGGATTCAACGCCTTGATGATCTCGAGATAATGCGGAATGTCCTTTTCGGTGACGCCGGGCATCTTGCGGATGATGCCGTAAATCGCTTCATCCTTCCGGACCGTGTGATACTGAACGGATTTTTTGGAGACAGCCGTTTTCCGAAAGGTCAACTGCGCGCTGTCTTCCTGCGCGGACAGAGCCGGAAGACAGAAATTTATCGCAAAAAGGATTGCCAGCAGCCCTCTCCATAAAAATGAATGCGCCATTGCGGGTCGCTCCCGAAAAAAACCAGAATATTCTTGCGTTTTCAAATACTTCAACTTTATGAAAAAGTCAATGTTCATCGGGATTAAAACAGCAGGAAGAACACTCTGTAAAGGTTTGCGCAAAACATCACAAGACGGCGCACGGACGGGAAAGCGATCTCATATCACTTTTTTCATCGCGGCGATGGCGACTTCAATCTGATCATCATCCGGTTCGCGTGTGGTGATTTTCTGCAGGGCAAGCCCCGGCAGGCTCAGCAGACGGACCAGTTTGAAGCGCCCGTATTTTCCGGTAAAGCGTATGGCTTCATAAGAAATGCCCGCGATTACCGGCATCAGCAGAAGCTTGTAAATGACCCGGTGCAGGAAGTCCGGACGTCCCAGCAGGGAAAAGACCAGGATGGAGACGATCATCACGAAAAGAATAAAGCTGGTGCCGCAGCGGGGATGGCGGGTGGAGTATTTTTTCACGTTTTCCACCGTCAGGTCCTGGCCGTCTTCCCACGCGAAAACGGTTTTATGCTCTGCGCCGTGATACATGTAAACGCGCCGCATGTCCGCCATCAGAAGCGTGGCGGACAGAAAACACAAAAAAATTCCCAGGCGGACGCAGCCCTCCAGAATATTGAGAAGAATCAGGCTGTCAAAGTACTCTTTCACCCGGGTAAAGAAGAAAGCCGGCACCACCACAAAGAAAAAAATGGCGACGGCGAAGCTGATGGCGAAGGAAACGTACATTTCCCAGCCCTGCGGCTTTTTCTCTTCCTCGGAAAGAGCGACCTCCGCGGAAAACATCAGGCTTTGAATGCCGACGATCATCATTTCGAAAAGGCTGACCGTTCCCCGGATAAACATCCATCCCAGGGGCTTGTATCTCTTGGTCAGCGGTACGTAATTACGCTCCTGAAAAACAATCTCCCGGTCGGGACGCCGGACGGCGGCGGCGATTTTTTCGCCGTGGCGCATCATGACGCCTTCGAGAATGGCCTGTCCGCCGGCAATGTCTTCAGGTTTTGGTTTGCAGCCCATGACTTTTGTTTCCTGTCGCTTATTTTTGCAGCGTTTCCTTATAGCATTTAACCGGGGCTGTCAAATGATGCCTGCAGAAAAGTTTGTTGCATCTTTCAGGATGAATGTTATAGAGTCTTGCCGTAATTTCAGGAAAACAGGGAGGATGCGCATGGCGCCCATGGATCCGTCGACCGCCTTCATGAAGGAATACCAGGAGCGGTTCGAAAAGAAACTGAAGGAAAATGAAATGGCCTTGCTGGAACACTGGAAATCCCAGCTTGAAAAAATAGAAAGTTCAAGACCGGACAGCATCGCTTCCCTTCAACTGCAAATCCGAAAGGTGTCCGAAATGATGGCCAACCGGATCAAAGTGCTGAAAAAGGGATAAGATGGAAAGCATTGCCGATTTTTTATTTGAAGCGGGGATGCTCAGCAAGACGCCCCGCAGCGGTTATCAGTTTCTGGGCAGCGGCAGGGAGTCGGTGGCGGAGCACATTTTGCGGACCGTTTTTATCGGGTACGCCCTGTGCAAGCTCAATCCGTCCCTGAACGAGCTGCGCGTCCTCAAAATGTGCATCCTTCACGATTTGCCCGAAGCCCGCACCGGCGACATGAACTATGTCAACAAGAAATACGTGGAAGTCCATGAGGCCAAAGCCGTAAAGGAATTGACGGAGAGCCTTTTTTTCGGCGAAGATATCCGTCAGGCGATCGATGAGTTCAATGCGAGGGAAACCCCGGAAGCCAATACCGCCCGCGACGCCGATCAGATCGCGCTCATTCTTCAGCTCAAGGAATACGGGGATTTGGGCAATAAATATTCCGACGAGTGGATTCATTACGCGCTGCGAAGGCTTGCCACGGCCGACGGCAAAAAGCTGGCGGACCGCATCATTCAAACGGATTCATCGCACTGGTGGTTCAAGGACAAAAGCGACTGGTGGGTAAACGGAAGCAGGCGGGGATAGAAAAATGTCCGAAAAGGAGCGGAGATGATTCATAAAGCGCCGGGGATATGCTTTTTCCTGATAGCGGTTTTTTTCCTTGCGTCCTGCGCCGGGAAATTCGGATCGGAGGTTTTGTCCAGCCCCGATGAATACAGGCATGTTTACGAGGCAAAGGAAAAATACATTCTGAAAGCCATTGCCGGCGTCCTGGAAGAAAAGAAAATCGGACACAACGTTGTCATCGATTACGCCAACTACCGGGTTGATTCTGACTATGTGGTTTCGGGAGACTGGCGGACGAAGACCAGCGCCCGGGTCAGAAGACTCAACTGGAAGGAATGCGAAGTGACCCTGATCGTGACGACGGAGAAAAAAACGGACAACGGATGGGAAATGCGGCGTCTGCTGAAAAAGGAACAGTACGACAATTTTTTCAGCGTCATCGAACTGAAGACGTACGAGGAAATGTCCAGGATCTATTAACGAAAAGACGAAAGGAGAATGTATGGCATCCAGGAAAGTATCGGCTATGGTGGAAGAGTTCAAAAATTTCGCTTTAAAGGGCAACGTGGTGGATCTGGCCATCGGCGTGATCATCGGGGCCGCGTTCGGCAAGATCATTGATTCCCTGGTCAAGCACATCATCATGCCGCTGATCAGCCTGGTCATGCCCGGCGAGCAGGGGTATCTGGCCTGGAAGTGGGTGGTCAACGGCAAGGAACTTCCCTACGGACTCTTCATCGGGGAAGTGGTCAACTTTCTGATCATTGCGCTGGCCTTGTATATCTTTATCGTGAAATTTATCGGCATGATCGTGAAAAACAAGGAAGAGGCGCCGCCGGCCCCGACCAAAGACCAGGAACTGCTGACGGAGATCCGGGATCTGCTGAAAAAGTAACGGTTGTCCGGAAGTGTCCCGACCGCCGGACCGGCCGTAAAAATAATCTTCGGCGGTAGGTTTAAGTCTGCCCTCCTTGAAAAAACGGAGGGAAAATGCGGTTCCAGCCTTGAGCCTGAAGACCCGCGGCCGGTTTTCTAAGGTTATTGCGGGATCAGCGCCGGGGGCGTGACGCATGTCTTGCGCCCCCGGCGGCTTCTATTTTTTGTGATTGCGGAAGAAACCCATCAGGAATTCTGTATCCTTGGGGGACAGATCAAACTTAAAAACCGCCTTTTCGATCAGCATGTGAACCGGCTGGGCTTCACCGTCTTCCAGACAGCCGGAGATCCATTTAATCGCCTTCTGAACATTTTCAGCTTCGGGCATAATCGTTGCCATATTGTTTCATCCTCCTTCGTAATGTTTTAAGCAGTTTTCCGCGGTCAGGATTTCATCGACAAAGCGCAAAAACTTTTCAGCTACATACTACAATACGTCAGAAAAATTAACTAATATTTGGCTCGTTTGACATTAAAAATTTTATGATTAACTTGACGGCAGTACGGGAGCAAATCATCCGCGGCGGAGCTCCAGGGCAGTCGATAACGAAGGTGGGGAGAGAGGCGGACAAGCGCTGCGGCCATCTTGATGATTCGCGGCAGGGTGCAAAATAGATCGAATAAGGGTTGATAACACACCGGAAAACATATACAAATTCAAAAAAATGAATGAAAGGAGATGCAGAATGGCGAAATCAATTAAAGGAACCCAAACGGAGAAAAACCTGCTGGCCTCTTTTGCCGGCGAGTCGCAGGCCAGAAACCGCTACACATTTTTTGCAAGCGCCGCGAAGAAAGAAGGATACGAGCAGATTTCACGTTTTTTCCTGGAAACGGCGGAAAATGAAAAGGAGCATGCAAAAGTATTTTTCAAGTACCTGGAAGGCGGCGAGCTTGAAATCACCGCTTCTTACCCGGCCGGCGTAATCGGCGACACCAAAAGCAATCTGGAGGCCGCGGCGGCCGGTGAAAACATGGAGTGGACCGTGCTGTACGCCGATGCCGCGAAAATCGCAAAAGAGGAGGGTTTTCCGGAAGTGGCCCGCTCCTTCGAGCAGATCGCCAAGGTGGAAAAATTCCATGAAGAACGCTACCGCAAACTCGCCGCCAACATCGCAAAGGGAGAAGCATTCGCGAAAAAGGAGGCAGTAAAGTGGCACTGCATCAACTGCGGCTACGTGTATGAAGGGCCCGAGGCGCCGAAAGAATGCCCCGCCTGCAAACACCCGCAGTCCTATTACGAGGTGCTGGCCGAAAATTATTAAACCGGCCATCTCCAGGACGGATATCGCGATAGCCCGCCTTTTCAGTTCGGCGGGCTATTTTTTTTGCGTTTGGCCTAGCTTTGCAATTTTCATCGGGATGCCGTTCCGGCGGCCTATCGCACGGCCTATCGAAGGGCTTGACACTGAAGGAAAAATACCCTAGATTGGCGCAGTTTTTTCAAGAAAGAAGGTTGTCGTCATGTCCACGAAAAAGCAGCGCCGGTCCGAGAATTTCAAAGATCGCCAAAAAAAGAAATCCACCCGCATCGCCTATCTGGCCGCCATCGTCGGCGGGAGCGTTTTGCTGCTGGTGATCTTCTTCGTCCTTTTATTCAACGCTTTATTTCCGCCGGTTGACATGGAGGCCTTAAACCGGAAAAAAATATCGGTCCGAATCTATTTTGCAGACCCGCAGGAGCGTTTTCTCGTTCCCGAAAAGCGGGTGATTTACAAGGAAGAAGACCCGGTGCTCCAGGCAAAGGAAGTGGTGAACGCGCTTCTGGACGGCTCCAAAACCAAAAGCAAAACCGGCAACGTCAACACCTTTCCAGCCCGCGTGATCCTCAAAGACATCGGGCTGGACAAAGACGGAACCGCAGAGGTCAGCTTCAGCTCCGATTTGACAAAAAACCATCCTGGCGGCTCCACGGCGGAGTTGATGACCATCTATTCTCTCACCAACACGCTTACGGAAATTGTTCCCCAGATCCGGGCCGTCCGGATTCTGGTGGACGGCAAAGAACTGTCATCGATCAAAGGGCATATTTCCACGGCCGGTCCTTTCCTTCCGGATCCCGATCTCTACGCGCCCGCTAAAGAGGAGAAAAGCTGACATTCCCATGGCGCCGAAATCCAAAATATCCCGTACGCGCAACATCGGCATCGTCGCCCACATTGACGCGGGCAAAACGACCGTCAGCGAGCGGATCCTTTTTTATACGGGCAAGTCCTATAAAATGGGTGAGGTGCATGACGGTGAAGCAATCATGGACTGGATGCCGCAGGAGCAGGAGAGGGGCATCACCATTACGTCCGCCGTGACCACCTGCGCCTGGAAGAATTCCGAGATTCACATCATTGACACGCCGGGGCACGTGGATTTTACCATTGAAGTGGAGCGGTCCCTGCGCGTTCTGGACGGCGCGGTGGTGGTGTTCTGTGCGGTGGCCGGCGTCGAGCCCCAATCCGAAACCGTCTGGCATCAGGCGGACAAATACGGCGTTCCCAAAATCGCCTTCGTCAACAAAATGGACCGGGTCGGCGCGGATTTTTTTCATGTCGTGGAAATGATGCGCGACCGCTTCGGATCTCTTCCCGTCCCCGTGCAGATTCCGGTGGGAAGCGAAGATTCGTTTCGGGGCGTGGTTGACCTGATCAACCGCAAACTTCTGATTTGGAACGAATCGTCGCAGGGGACGGACTTTACCGTAAGCGAGGTCCCGGACCACCTGGCCGAAGACGTATCACGCGAGCGGGAGAAAATGATCGAAACCCTGGCCAACTGCGACGACGACCTGGCGGAAATTTACCTGGCCGGCCAGGACGCGACGGCGGCGCAGATCATCGCGGCGCTTCGCAAGGCGACCATCGCCCTGAAAACCGTGCCCGTGCTGTGCGGAGCCGCCCTGCGCAACAAAGGCATTCAGCCCATTCTGGACGCGGTCATCCACTATCTGCCGTCGCCGGAGGACATTCCGCCGGTCCAGGGAATCAACCCGAAAACCAAACAGCAGGAGGTTCGCCACAGCTCCGACAAGGAGCCTTTTTCGGCCCTGGCGTTCAAAGTTCAGCTGGACGAAGGGCGCAAGCTGACGTATCTGCGCGTTTATTCCGGACAGATCGCAGCCGGCGGCGAGATCTACAACGCTTCCAAGAAGAAGAAGGAAAAAATCGCGCGGCTTCTGCAGATGCATTCGAACAAGCGGGAAAGAATCGAGCGCGCATCGGCGGGCGAACTCGTTGCCGTTCTGGGGCTGAAGGAAACGACAACCGGCGACACGCTGTGCGATGAGGCGCGGCCGATCATTCTGGAGCAGATGGAGTTTTACGAGCCGGTCATCAGCCAGGCCATCGAAGCCAAGACCCCCGCGGACCAGGAAAAGCTGGCCGTCGCGCTGGCCAAGCTGACCGAAGAAGACCCGACGCTGAAAGTCAAGTACGAAGACGAAACCGCGCAAACCGTCATTTCCGGCATGGGCGAACTGCACCTGGAAATCATCGTGGATCGCTTAAACCGCGAATTCAACGCCCGCGTCAATGTCGGACGTCCCCGCGTCGTGTACCGCGAAACCATTCAAAAGCGCGCCCAGGCCGAGCATTTGTTTGAAAAGGAACTGGGGGACAAAAAGCATTTCGGCCAGGTCCGCCTCGAACTGTCGCCGCGAAAGCGCGGCATCGGGAATGAAATCGTGAATGCGATTCCCGAAGAAATGATCCCCGCAGAGTATCACGAGGCGATAGAAGAGAGCATCCGCGAGGCGATGTCCAGCGGCGTGCTCAACAGCTATCCGGTCATCGATGTCGCCGTCCGGCTGACCGGCGGCGCGTTCCGCGAGGGAGAAGCTTCCGTCCAGGGATACAAGATTGCCGCCGCGACGGCATTTCGCGACGCCTGCCTTGCCGCGGAGCCCGTCATGCTTGAACCGATCATGGCAGTGGATATCATCACCCCCAGTGAATTCATGGGCGATGTCATCGGCGACATCAATGCCCGCCGCGGAGAAATCCAGGCGGTCAATCCCAAGGGGCCCGTCTCCGAAATCAAGGCCAAGGTGCCGCTCAAGGCCCTGTTCGGTTATTCCACGGATCTGCGCTCCGCCACACAGGGCCGGGCCGTGTTCACCATCATGTTTGAAGAATACAACAAAGCATGAGACGATGAGGGAAGACATTCGCCGATGAAATGAAAAACGTTTGTAATTCTGCGAACAGAACGCCCGGCCGGAAGGGCCGGGGAGAATTCTGAAGGAGGCAAACGTGGCAGTTCTGAAGAGCGCGTGGGAGCGATTGCGCGATTACCCCATTTTCGAAAGTGAACGAGAGGCCTACCCGCAGACTTTTTCCGAAGAATTAAACGACCAATGCGGCCGGATATTATTTGTCGTGTGCCTCATCACGACCGTGGCCTGGCTGCCCTACATTTACCTCGACGCCGGCCTGCATCCGGAAGAGCCCCTGCTTCCCGTGATCCGCATGGGGCTGTCCGTCTTGAGCCTCACGCTCTTCATCCTGCACGTATCGAAGCGCTTCCCCCGGCACAACATGCTGTTTCTGGTTCTCATCGGCGCTTATCTGGCCGTCGGCTGCGGGCTCATCACCGCTCTGGCCGATGCCGATCCCGCGTACATGGGAGGCTACATTTTCATTCTGACCGTGATGGCCCTGGTGCCGGTGGACCGGCGCTATGCCATAATCATCATCGCGGCTTCCCTGCTGACGTTTTTTGTCGCCGGCCGCTTTGAAAATATTTCCTTCGACCGGACGAGCGACCGCTACAGCGTCCTGGATTTGTCCAGCGCCACGGTTGTCGCCATTGCGTTCATCTACCTGCTGCACAACACAAGGCTGGCCAGTTGGCTGAAATCCAGAAAGATTGAACAGCAGAGCGAGGAAATGCGATCCGACAAGGAAAAAATCGACAACCTGCTTTTGAATATTCTGCCGCCCGCCGTGGCCGAGGAGCTGAAAGGCCAGGGATACGTCAAGCCCGTGTTTTATCCGTCCGCGACCATTGTCTTTACGGATTTTGTCGGCTTTACCAAGATTTCCGAAACGCTGACGCCCGACCAGCTGGTCCGTGAGCTGGATTCGGCCTTTTCCCGGTTTGACCGCGTGATGGACAAATACGGCCTGGAAAAACTCAAGACCATCGGCGATTCCTACATGTATGCCGGCGGCGTGCCTCTCCCCAACGCGACGCATGCCATCGACGCGGTTCTGGGCGCTTTGGAAATTCAGTCGTTTGTCGAGCAGATCAATCTGGAAAAGTCGCAGAGCGGACGGCCGGTCTTTGAGATCCGGATCGGCATCAACAGCGGCCCGCTCATGGCGGGCGTCGTGGGGGAAAAGAAGTTTGTCTATGACGTCTGGGGCGATTCCGTCAACCTGGCCAGCCGCATGGAATCTTCAGGCGGGAAGGGAAGAATCAACATTTCCGAATCCACCCATGCAAGGATCAGGGACTATTTTGAAACCGAGGCCCGCGGGCAGGTGCTGGCGAAAAACAAAGGGGCGGTATCCATGTATTTCGTCAACCGGCTCAAAAAAGAATTTGCCTCGGATCCCGAAGGCCGAACGCCCAGCGAAAGCTTCTGGTCTATTTACAAAAAGCTTCAGGAAGAAAATACGGCGGCATAACGCCTGTCATGATTTGTCACGCCAGGCCCTGATCCCGCATCCAATCCGAAAGCGCCTCAAGGGAGCGGCGCACGCAGAAAAGATGCCTTTCCTTTTTCTTCATTCCCGGGGCTTCCACCGGCGGAAGAATTCCAAAATGGATGTTCATGGGCTGGAAGTTTTCCGCCGATTCGGGAGACGTGATGTAGTGCGCCAGCGCGCCGACGGCCGTCTCCCGCGGAGGCGGCGGCAGGGATCTTCCCTCCAGGATAAACGCGGCGTTCAATCCCGCCAGAAGCCCCATCGCGGTGGATTCCATGTATCCTTCCACTCCGCTGATCTGTCCGGCAAAGAAAACATCGGGATTTTTTCTGAATTGAAGGGAAGGCGAAAGAAGGGAAGGGGAGTGAATGTAGGTATTGCGGTGAATGCTGCCCATCCTTGCGAATTGCGCGCGCTCCAGGCCGGGGATCATCCGGAAAATTCGCTCCTGCGCGGGCCAGGTCAGCTTGGTTTGAAAACCGACCAGGTTGAAAAGCGTGCCGGCGCTGTTTTCGCGCCTTAGCTGGACCACGGCGCAGGGCATCTTTCCGGTATTCGGATTGATGAGCCCCACCGGCTTCATGGGGCCGAACGCCAGCGTTTCCTCTCCGCGCGCCGCCAGAATTTCGATCGGCAGGCATCCCTCGAAGTGGCGGACGTCTTCAAACGGACGCGCGGCGACTTTTTCTCCCGTCAGCAGCGCCTCGCGGAACCGCTGGTACTCCTCCCGGGAAAGCGGGCAATTCAGATAATCCGGCGTACCCTTTCCGTAGCGGGAGGCCCAGTAGGCTTTATCCATGTCGATGGAATCGGCTTCCACGATCGGGGCGATGGCGTCATAAAAATACAGATAGGAATTTCCGCCGAGCATTCGGGAAATGGACTGTGCAAGGGCGTCGGATGTGAGAGGTCCCGTGGCGAGGATTGTCAGGCCGTCTTGAGGAATGTCCGCAACCTCGGCGCGATGCAGGGAAAAACCTTCCTGCCCGAGCAGCCGCTCCTCGACCCGGCGGGAAAATTCATTCCGGTCCACGGCCAGCGCGCTGCCGGCAGCCACCGCCGTCTGATCGGCGGCGGACAGGATCAGCGAACCGAGCCTGCGCATCTCTTCCTTGAGCAGGCCGGGCGCACTGTCGGGCTGATTGGATTTGAGAGAGTTGCTGCAGACAAGCTCGGCCAGATGCTCGGTTTTGTGGGCCGGGGAAAAACGCCGCGGCTTCATTTCGTAAAGATCGACTCCGTGCCCGCGCCGCAGGAGCTGCCAGGCCGCTTCACAGCCCGCCAGCCCCCCTCCGATGATCATGACCCGCCCGGATTTCATTCTTCCGATTTTTTCCTGGGGATCTTTTTAATGTTCTTGCATTCGGGATAGCCGGTGCAGCCCAGAAACTGGCCGTAGCGCCCGCGCTTGACCGCCATGGGCTTTCCGCACAGATCGCAGACCTCGTCGGAAAGAACCACTTCCTCCTTTTGGGTGACTTTGCCGTCCCTGCCCAGCTTTTTGATGTTCTTGCATTCGGGATAGCCGGTGCAGCCCAGAAACTGGCCGTAGCGGCCGCGCTTGACCGCCATGGGCTTTCCGCACAGATCGCAGACCTCGTCCGTCTGCGGAGCTTCCTGGGCGACCACGTCGCCGTTTTCGTTTTTGGTCGCGTTCATCGTGTTCTTGCACTCCGGATAGCCGGAGCAGGCCAGAAACTGCCCGAAACGTCCTTCCTTGACGACCATGTTTTTACCGCACTTATTGCATTTAACGTCGGTGGTCTGGGTTTCCATATGTTTGACCTTTCCGTTTTCATCGTGGGTGAAGTTCTTGGTGTTTTTGCATTCCGGATAATTGGAACAGCACAGGAACCGCCCGTTTTTTCCCCATTTGATCACCATGGGAGAATCGCATTTTTCACAAACCAGGTCGGTCGGCGTTTCTTCCTGCTTGACGTTGCGCATGCCCTTTTTCGCCTGGCTCAGCTCCCCGGAAAAAAGACTGTAGAAATCCTGCAGCGTCCGGACGCGCTGATTGGCGCCGCTTTCAATGGCGTCAAGCTTGTTTTCCATGTCCGCGGTGAAAGCCATATCCAGAATAGTTGGAAAACTGTGCACCAGCAGCTCCGTGACAATTTTTCCCAGCTCCGTCGGGAAGAATTTTCCCTTCTCCAGACGAACATATTCCCGGTCCTGAATGGTGGAAAGGATCGATGCATACGTGCTGGGGCGTCCGATGCCGTTTTCCTCCAGTTCGCGCACCAGCGACGCCTCCGAAAAACGCGGCGGGGGCTGAGTGAACTTCTGCTGCGTGTCGAGCTTGGCGAGCCTGATTTTTTCATTTTCCGCGACGTCGGGCAGCAGCTTGTCCTTTCCGTTTCCGTTTTCCTCTTCCTTTTCATCCTTGCCTTCCGTGTACACGATGGTAAAGCCGGGAAACTTCATGACCTGGCCCTGCGCGCGGAAGGTGCAGCCCGCGCCGGCGATGTCGATCGTCGTCTGATCGAAAACGGCAGGGTTCATCTGGCTTGCCACAAAGCGGTTCCAGATCAACTGATAAAGCCGGAACTGGTCGGGCGTCAGGTAGGGCTTGATGTCCTGCGGCTTGTGGGCCATCGAAGAAGGCCGGATGGCTTCATGGGCGTCCTGCGCCTTCTGTGCGTTTTTATAGAAATGGGGTTTTGCGGGAACATATGCGTCGGAATAATTTTCCTTGATGTAGCCGCGGACGGCCGCGAGCGGCTCCTCGGCAATCCGGTAGGAATCCGTCCGCATGTAGGTGATCAGACCTACGGACCCTTCCGGCCCCAGTTCGATGCCCTCGTAAAGCTTCTGGGCGACGCTCATCGTTTTCTTGGCGGAAAACTTGAGCCAGCGCGAGGCTTCCTGCTGAAGCTTGCTGGTCGTAAAGGGCGGCAGGGCCGACCGCTTCACTTCCTTTTTCTCCAGCTTTTCGACGGTGAACTCCGCCGCCTGAATGTCCGCCGCCAGTTTGCCCGCTTCTTCGGCGTTGGACACTTTCACCTTTTTCCCGCCGATTTTGATCAGCTTCGCTTCAAAAGAGGGCGGAACAGAGGCTTCAAACTGCGCCACGAGATTCCAGTACTCTTCCGGCACGAACTTGCCGATTTCCTCTTCCCGCTCGCAGATGATGCGCACGGCCACCGACTGCACCCGTCCGGCGGAGAGGCCCCGTTTGACTTTGTCCCAGAGGATGGGGCTGATCTGGTAGCCGACGAGGCGGTCGAGGATGCGGCGCGTCTGCTGGGCCTCGTATTTGTCGAAATCCAGCTTCAGAGGCTTCTGGAGAGCCTCCAGCACGGTGTTCCTGGTCAAATCGTTGAAGAGGACCCGGTAGATTTTCTTGTTCTTTGCGCCGATGACGTCGGCGATATGCCAGGCGATGGCTTCTCCTTCACGGTCCGGGTCGGGCGCCAGATAAATGTTTTCGGCGCCTTTGGCCGCTTTTTTCAGCGCATCGATGATTTTCTTTCTGGCTTCGATCACATGGTAGGTGGGTTCGAAACCCTTTTCCAGGTCGATGCCCAGCGAACTTTTGGGCAGATCTTTAATATGGCCCATGGAGGCCACCACATCAAAATCCCGTCCCAGGAATTTCTTGATGGTTTTTACTTTTGTGGGGGATTCCACAACAATTAATGAGTTTGCCATAAGCGCTCCTTGCATGTGGGCGCACCATATAGATGGTGAAAATGCATTTGTAAAGCTTTTATTTTTTGAGGGTGAACCATTTTCCCGGGTGCTGCTCGACCCGTCCGTTCAATTCCAGGACAATCAGGGCGCTCATCACCTCGGCGGGCGGAAAACCCGTTTGCGCAATAATATCATCGGCATGCGTTTTTCCGCCGGCGATGGCCTCAAGTATTTTCCGATCGGCCAAAGAAAGATTTCCTTCATCTTTTTCAGGGGCAGCCGGACGGATCTTTCCGTCGTTTACAGGTTTTTCCGGCCCCGATTCCGTTTCCAAAGCCTTTCGGCATGGGGAAACCGGTTTGACCGCCGGCTGCTCCAGCTGCGGAAGAATTTCTTCCAGAATATCATCCACGTTTTCAATCAGCTTGGCGCCCTGCTTGATCAGGCTGTTGGCGCCGCGCGAAGATGCGGAATCGATGGGGCCGGGAATCGCGAAAACCTCGCGCCCCTGTTCCATGGCCAGTTTTGCCGTAATGAGCGAGCCGCTTTTCTCCCCGGCCTCCACAACCAGAACGCCCCAGGACATTCCGCTGATAATCCGGTTTCGCGCCGGAAAGTGAAACGGCAGGGGCTGCGTCCCCGGCGGATATTCGGAGATGACGGCGCCCTGCTGCACAATCGCGTCGAACAGCTTTTTGTTTTCCGGAGGGTAGATTACATCCAGGCCGCTCCCCAGAACGGCAATCGTTCTGCCCTTTGCCGCCAGCGCGCCGCGGTGCGCACAGGAATCGATTCCCCGCGCCATGCCGCTGACAATGGTGACACCCCGGAGCGCAAGTTCCCGGCTGATTCTGTCCGTGGTGTACCGTCCATAAGTGCTGGCATGCCGGGACCCGACAACGGCAATGGAAATGTCGTCGCTGTTCAAAACGCCCGCAACGTAAAGCAGGGCAGGGCGGTCATACATATTCAAAAGATTTTTAGGATAGCATTCGTCCAGAAAAGTCACCACCCGGAAGCCCGCCTGATTCAGACCGTCGATCTGGCGCAGAATGCCGTCCCAGTCGCTAAACGCGAGAATCGCTTCCGCGATCTTTCTGCTCATGCCGCGGACTCCCGCCAGTTCATGAACCGGAGCCGAAAAGACGGAGGCCGGGGAGCCGAAACGCTCCAGCAGGGGGCCAACGAGCGTGTTGCCGACGCCCTCCAGGGATTTCAGCGCCAGCCAGTATTTTGCGTCTTCAGGATTCATAGGCAATGACGACAGAGTGTTGGTATGCAAATTTATGGTGCCGGAAAATTAGGCTGAACATTACATCTTCTCGATTTACTCTGTCAAGTATTTTAAAATGATTTAAAATGGTTGCGTAAAATGCTTCTTTACGCTAAAAAAGCGCAACCTATTCACCAGAGGAATCCATGAATAAAAATATTGTTTTTTTCATTTGCGCAACTTTGATGTTTTGCTCGTTTTCCGCTTTCGCGCTGACGCCTTCGGACCCGAAAGGGACCGTCAGGCCGGCCGACGGAGCTGCCGCTTCAAAGAACCTTCATCCGGAGGAGGCGCATCCCGTCCTGACGATTATGCCCAGGGAAGTGGACCTGGGATTCATCCAGCCGGGCTCAACCGCTTTTGGTGAATTCAAGCTCAGCGACATCACGCCGGGAACCGTGGAATCCGCGGCATCCTGCCCGGACGGCTGGGAAGCTCTTTCCGGAAAAGCGCTTCCGCTGAAAGTCTCCCATGAACCGGTTTCTTTGCGGCTGGAATTGACGGTCGCCGACACTCCTGAAAAAGCGCGCATCGATAAAACCAAAGACCCCGCCTATGCGGTGAGGATGAAAATGGAGGCCGCCGGCAGGGAGTTGATCTGCCGCAAAAGTCTGAAACCCGGACATCACCGGAAGGACATTCCGCTTACCCTGGCCGGCGGTGCAAGAAATATTTTTGTGGAATTCCGGATTCAGACCGCACAGGGAATTCCGTCCATCAGCTTGTATCCCCAGCGTTTGGACCTTGGCACTCAGTCGCCCGGGAAAATTCTGTCCAAAAAGATAGAGCTGGCCAACAGAAGCAGGGAAAAGCTTCACTGGTCCGTCTCCAGCCACCCGGAAGCCGGAAAGTCCGCGCCTCCCCCAGAACCCAAACAGGAAAGGTACTTTTCTTTCCGCCAGGAGGAATTGCCGGAGCCCGGAAAATACGTCATTCCCGAGCACCTCAAGGACGCCATGGAGCTCACCGGAAAATGGACCGAAAGAAACGGCTACCCCGTAAGCCGGGGCGGCGGCGCGCTGAAATACCGCTTTCAGGGAACCGGCATCAGCATTTTTCTGCAGTCTCGCACACCGGAAGGAAATTGCGTTGTTTATCTGGACGAAGCGCCGGTGAGCCTGCCGGACGAACTGTCCGGGGAG